>JGI20160J14292_10003308_pt1 | contig 12398 bp, 10 predicted proteins | sample COG_10_FD_14292 | JGI IMG/M metagenome (IMG submission 14292) | reverse complement strand
TTGTCCATAAAATACCTGATGTGTTTTGTGACGTAACTTCAAGTGGACCATAAGCGTCATTAAAAGTAAGAACTATGTCATCATGGTTATTATTTGCACCACCAGCTTTATTATCTCTAACCGTCAATCTAAAATTTGCAGTTCTGTTTACATTAGGTATTTTTTCCCATTGGGTAGCATTTATTCCAAATTTTAAATCTGATAAATTCGGAAAATATCTAATATTATTTGTTGTTGGTAAGTATGACCTAAATAAAACCGAATTAGAATCTGTTGAGCTGGCATCTGGATATGTTGTTGCCGCATTATTCTCATCTATTTGTTCCCAGCAATATGTGAGAATATCTCCGTCAATATCACCGCCAGTTCCAACTAATTTAAAAGGAGTTCCAATGGGTAAGGTTAAATTACTTCCAGCATTTACCGTTGGCGTTGTATTTCCAGTGTTAGTTGTTGAAGCACAAGAGATACTTTTAGAATAAGTTGTTATTTGCTCAATTGAAATTGCATGAAAGTAAGGATCACTGTTAGCTTGAACATTAGTTGAACCTGTAATTCCTGCATATCCCATAATTGTAGAACCACTGCCAGGTTCCATTTGTACATTCTCACCTTCATTCCCATTATGAGTCCAAGTATGGTTAGCTCCAAATTGATGACCTATTTCATGGGCCACCAAATCGATATCAAAATTAAAGCCATCTGGTGTATTATCAGAAGTATAGCCACTACCTTTTAACCCATTAACACAAACACACCCAATACAACCTGCATTTCCATCAACAGACCCAACAGCAGATAGTAAGTGTCCTATATCATAATTGGCTTCTAATATTTCAGTATCGAGAGTTGCTTGTAACTCATTATTATAGTTATTAGATGTATCACCATAAGGATCTGTCCCAGCATCCAAATATATCACCGCATCATTGGTTGAAACTAATTGTAACGATACATTAAAATCATTTTCAAAAACGGCATTTATATTCGTTAAAGTCTTTGCAATTGCTGCATTTACAAGAGCGAATGTACCTCCATGGTAAGCAGCATATTCTCCAGTAACAGATATAGCTATTTTGTAAGTTCTTTTTATACTATCATCAGCATCTTTTATATTTAAACTAGATTTGAAAGTCTTTTCTAAAGAGTTATTTTCTGTCAAACAGTTAAAGGCCTCATTTTTATCTAGATTTGATTTCTTTAAAACGGTTATTTGGTTTTTGTTTTTGGAATTTGGTTCGAAAAGGATGGTTTCTTTATTGCCTAAAATAATCCCTGATAAGCCTTTGTAAGGGGATAAACTAAAACGCAAATATGTATGAGGAGAATCTATACCATAACCAGTATAAGACTTTATTTCTGGGTATTTTTCTTGTAAATCAGGAGACATTACTGAAGCTTCCTCAATACCATATCTTTCGAATTCGCCATTAGTATTCGGGAAGCTTATTATTATGTCAGAAGTTTTTGTAGAATTAGTTTTTGTAGATTTACGAGATAAAATCTTATGTAATTTGGTGTAATTAAAATCAAACAACAGCCCTTTGTCATTGCTTCTTTTGGTAATACTAGATTCTAGATTAATACTTTTACTTACTTCAATAAAAAGGTTTTTTTGTCCAAAAGCCGAAAATGCTATTAAAAATATGGTGGTTGATAAAACATAATGTAGTTTTGTTCTCATAAAATTATATTTGGGACAATTTTATTAATCTGGATTAGCAAAGCTAGTTTTTTTTAATTAAACCAGCAATTTTTTGCTTTTATGAGTAAGGTTAAAAATATCGAAATTTATAATTCTACCGAGCCTACAGTTGTAACTATTGGTACGTTCGATGGTGTGCATATTGGACATCAAAAAATCATTAAACACTTAATTAATACTGGTAAATCAAAAGGATTAAAGTCTGTGATATTAACGTTTTTTCCACATCCCAGAATGGTGCTTCAAAAGGATTCAAACATTAAATTAATAAACACTATTGACGAGCGCAGAAACATTTTAGATGATCTAGGATTAGATTACTTAGTTGTAAAAAAGTTTACACATGAGTTTTCAAGACTTTCAGCTGAAAATTTTGTTAAAGGGATTTTAGTAGAAGAACTAAACGCAAAAAAGGTAATTATTGGTTATGACCATAGATTTGGCAGAAATAGAAATGCTGATATTAACGATTTAAAAACCTTTGGAGAGACTTTTGGCTTTGAAGTAGAAGAAATTTCAGCCCAAGATATTAATGATGTTGCAGTAAGCTCAACAAAAATTAGATTGGCTCTAATGGATGGAGAAATACATAAGGCCAATGCTTATTTAGGGTATAATTTTATGTTAACTGGAAAAGTAACGAAAGGCAAAAGTTTAGGAAAAGAATTAGGATTTCCAACAGCTAATATTGAAATTGAAGAAGATTATAAAATTATTCCTAAGCAAGGGTCTTACATTGTGAATTCTATGATTAAGGATACGCTTGTTTATGGTATGATGAATATAGGAGTGAATCCCACAGTTAATGGGAGTAAGCAAACTATTGAGGTGCACTTTTTTGATTTTGATGACGATATTTATGAAGACACAATAAAAATAGATTTACTACATAGAATTCGTGATGAAGAAAAATTTGAATCCCTTGAAGCTCTTAAACTTCAACTTGCAAAAGATAAAGAAACAGCAATAGAATATATTTCAAACCAAAATGCTGAATAATTGGCTCTTTAAACATATTGATAATTCAGCATTAATCGTTTTTAGAATTATTTTCGGACTCCTTTGTTTCTTAGAATCTGTAGGCGCTATTTTTACAGGTTGGGTAAAACGCACCTTAGTTGATCCCGATTTTACATTTAATTTTATAGGTTTTGAATTTTTACAGCCATTACCAGGAAACGGCATGTATTATTACTACGTTATAATGGGTGTTTTTGGTTTACTCATTATGGTAGGTTATAAATACCGATTTAGCATGATTGCATTTACAATCATGTGGTCAGCAACCTATTTAATGCAAAAATCATCATATAACAATCATTATTATTTATTGATGCTTTTAAGTGGGATAATGGTGTTTCTTCCAGCGCATAAATACGCTTCAGTTGATGTTAAATTAAACCCGGAAATTAAGAGTTATTCCATGCCGCAATGGTGTCGTTGGGTTATTATTCTTCAGTTGTTTATTGTTTACACCTATGCTTCTTTAGCCAAATTTTATCCTGATTGGTTAGACACTTCGGTTATAGAACTAATGATGAAAGGGAAAAAGGATTATATTCTTGTTGGTGACTTTCTTCAGCAAAAATGGCTGCATTTTGCCTTGGCCTATGGTGGTATTTTGTTTGACGGTTTAATTGTACCCTTGTTACTATTTAAACCCACAAGAAAATATGCGTTTATTGGCTCTATTTTCTTCCATTTGTTCAATTCGTTTATATTCCAAATTGGCATATTTCCATATTTAGCTTTAGCATTTTCTTTATTCTTTTTCTCTGCTGAAAAAATTCAAAAGCTATTTTTAAAAAAGAAACTCTATTATACATCAGAAGAGATTTCTATTCCGAAGTTAAAAGCACCTTTAATTATAGGTTTTTCAATTTATTTTATCATTCAAATAGGCTTACCATTAAGGCACCATTTTATTGAAGATAATGTATTAAGGACCGAAGAAGGACATAGATTATCATGGCGTATGATGCTTCGCATAAAAAGTGGGCAAACCTCATTTTGGGTTGAAAATAAAGACTCAGGGAAGCGCACTCATATTGACTTAAATAAATATTTAAGCACGAAGCAAAAAAGATCTGCAAGCACAAAACCAGATGTTATGTGGCAATTTGCACAACGTTTAAAACAAGATTTTAAAAATAATGGACAAGATGTTGCGGTGTATATAAATTGTAAAGTTAGTGTTAACGGAAAGCCATATAAAACCTTAATTAATCCAGACATTGATATTGCTAATGTAGATTGGAATGTTTTTAATCACAGCAATTGGATTTTACCTTTAAAAGAAGAGTGATTATCTATTCATTTCATTAAATTTGTTGCTTAAATTTTAATGTCATGTTACAAGTTCCTTTTATTAGAGAAAACAAAGAATTAGTTATTGAGCGTTTAGCAAAACGAAATATTGATGCTACGCAAATGATTAATGATGTTATTACCTTTGATGAAGATAGAAGACGTCTTCAAACAGAGTTAGATAATACTTTGGCTGAATCTAATACCTTATCAAAGGAAATAGGAAACTTATACAAATCTGGTGAAGCTCAAAAGGCTAATCTATTAAAAGAAAAAACCAGTCAATTAAAAGACGCTTCAAAAGAACTTTCTGAAGATTTAAATAATAAAGTGGAAGCTTTAAAGGAATTACTTTATAAAATACCAAATGTACCTCATGATGTTGTGCCTCGTGGAAACTCTGAGTTAGATAATGAAGAAATTTTTAAAGCAGGAGTTATTCCCAAACTACACAATGGCGCTTTACCACATTGGGAGCTGGCTAAGAAGTACGACATCATAGATTTTGAACTAGGTAACAAAATTACTGGTGCTGGATTTCCAGTTTATAAAGGAAAGGGTGCTAGGTTACAACGTGCATTAATTGCTTATTTTTTAGACAAAAATACAGCGGCTGGTTATACGGAATATCAACTACCACTTATGGTTAATGAAGCTTCTGCTTTTGGTACCGGGCAATTACCTGATAAAGAGGGGCAGATGTATCATGTTACAGAAGATAATTTATACTTAATACCAACTGCTGAAGTACCTGGAACCAATATTTTTAGAGATGTGGTTTTAAATGAAAATGAATTACCAGTAGGTATAACAGGGTATACGCCATGTTTTCGTCGTGAAGCAGGAAGTTATGGTGCACACGTTAGAGGATTAAATAGACTACATCAATTTGATAAGGTTGAAATTATTCGTGTTGAACATCCTACTAAATCTTATAAAGCGTTAGATGGTATGATTGACCATGTAAAAGACATTTTAAAAGAATTAAAATTACCATATAGAATTCTGCGTTTATGCGGAGGAGATACCTCTTTTGCGGCATCTTTAACTTATGATTTTGAAGTGTTTTCTACAGCTCAAGATAGATGGTTGGAAATTTCTTCTGTTTCAAATTTTGAAACGTTTCAGGCGAATCGTTTAAAACTTCGATTTAAAAATAGTGATGGTAAAAATGAACTAGCCCATACACTTAATGGAAGCTCTTTAGCATTACCTAGAGTCTTAGCTGGAATTCTGGAAAATTACCAAACGGAAGACGGAATTCTTGTTCCTGAAGTACTTCAACCTTATACCGGTTTTAAAATTATTAATTAAAGGAAAAAGCTTACAAAAATTAAAATTTATATTCATTTTTATCGATGAAATACACATTAAGCATGCTGTTTAACGAATTTTCTTTTGTTTATTTGATTTTTTAAGATTTATTACTGTATTTAGCTTAACCAAATCTACCCAACCTACTAATTATGAAGAATGTTAAGCGCGTTGTCCTTTTAATTGCTTTGATTTTTTTCGCAACTAAAGTTTTATCTTCAGATTTCGAATTGTTTCAATCCGAAGGTAATACCACAACTATTGCGAGTAAATAGGAATTTTTAAAATAAAATTCTTGATGTAATTCAATAATATTTTTTGAAAATAGTCATTCTTATGAATAATAAGAATTAAAGACTGTCCCCAATCGAGTATTTAATTAACAAGTAGTTAATAGAAAATTATTTTTGGTTGGTAAGTGCCCGATTTTTTGTCGGGCACTTTTTTTATAAAAACTTTTACATTATCAACACCTTACATTTGCTATATTTACGGTATGCGATATATATTATTTTTTTGCTTAGTACTATCTAGTATTTTGTATTCACAAAATGCTATGCTCGCCAAAGACTATTTCCAAAAAGGCGAATTTGAAAAGGCATTAATTGAGTATAAAAATTTGTATGCTAAATCGTCTTCAAATATTAATTACATCAATCAAATTATAAGTACACATCAGCAATTAGAGCAATATGATGATGCTGAAAAATTCATATTGAAATTGATGGAACGTATAACATATCCCGCTTTTATTGTTGAGTTAGGATATAATTATCAGCTTAAAAATGATTTACAAAAGGCAAATGAAAATTATCAGAAAGCCATAGCTACAATTGATGAAAAAGCAAGTAATGTATTTGCTATAGCGAGAAGTTTTCAAAACCATTCTCTTTTAGATGAAGCAGTAGTTTCTTATGAAAAGGCTGCGGTGTTAAACCCAGAATTTAATTTTAATGTACAACTTGCACAAATTTATGGAGAGCAAGGGAATATTGAAAAAATGTTTAATAGTTATATCAATTTTGCAGAATCAAATCCTATAGTTTTAAGAGATGTAAAGCGTGCTATTAATGATTTTATTACTGAGGACAGCACTAATGAAAACAATGTTTTGTTTCGCAAGCTTCTTCTGAAAAAATTACAGCAAGAACCCAATATTCTTTGGAATGAGTTATTAAGTTGGTTGTTTATTCAACAAAAAAATTTTAAAAAGGCATTTACTCAAGAAAAAGCGATTTATAAAAGACAACCAGAAAGTTTAAGCCGAATTGAAGAGATTGCACTAATGGCTTCAAACGACAATAAAAATGAAATTGCTCGAGATGTTTTCAATTACATTATAGACACAGCACAGGATGCTGAAACAAAACTTGATGCACATCAAAATTTACTTCAAATAGATATTAAAGAAAGTTCAAAATCTAATTACGGAGTTATTAAGAGTAAATATTTAGAGTTATTTAAAACATTTGGAGATCAATCTGAAACTTTAGAATTACAAGTTTCTTATGGGCACTTTTTAGCCTTTTATTTAAATGAAACAGGAAAAGCTACAAGATTTTTGGAAAACAGTTTAAAACAACCCTTGACATCCATAGAAAAGGCGCACGTTAAATTAGAGTTGGGTGATATTTTAGTCTTGCAAGAACAATTTAATAAGGCCCTAATTTATTACACTCAAATTCAGCGTAACTTAAAAAATAGCACTATTTCTCAAGAGGCACGTTTTAAAGTTGCTAAAGCGAGTTATTACAAAGGCGATTTTAAATGGGCAGAATCTCAACTTAAAATTTTAAAAGCCTCGACATCTCAGCTTATAGCAAATGATGCACTTGATTTAAAACTCCTGATTTCTGATAATAAGTATGAAGATTCACTTCAAATTGCATTAAAACGTTATGCAAAAGCAGACTTATTAGCTTTTCAAAATAGGAATGAAGAAGCCATTGATTTGCTCGACAAAATCCTTGAAGAACATAAGACAGAACCTATAATTGCTCAAGCTTTATACAAACAGGCTCAAATATTTGAATTAAAATCTCAGTTTGAAAAAGCTAAGGCAAATTACCAAGCAATTATAGATAACTACAGAGATGGTATATTAATTGATGATGCCTATTTTCATTTAGCAGAAATATATGAGAGTCAGTTAAATCTTCCTGAAAAAGCAAAGGCCTTATATGAACAAATTATTTTTAATCATGCCGATAGTATTTATTTTGTCGATGCTAGAAAGCGCTATAGATTATTAAGAGGAGATGCTATAAATTAATATGATAGTCGCGGAAACTAATAGATTACTAATTTCTAAATTCACGTTAAAAGATGCTCCTTTCTTTTTAGAATTGGTTAATTCACCCAATTGGATAAAATATATTGGTGATAGACATACCAAAACGATTAAAGCAGCTGAAGAAAGAATAAAAACGGGACATTTAAAAAGCTATAAAACTCATGGTTTTGGGTTCTATAAATTATTACTTAAAGCAGAAAACAATAAACCTATTGGTACTTGCGGACTCATAAAACGAGATACTTTAGAATATGTAGATGTTGGTTTTGCAATGCTTCCAAACTATGAAAGTTTAGGACTTGCTCATGAAGCATCAATTAAAATTATTAAACTTGCAAAAAACGTATTTAAATTAGATAAAATAATAGCGATAACAACTTCAGATAATGATAGTTCTATTAAGTTATTAAAAAAACTGGGATTAACATATGAAAAAAAAGTAACTCCCTTTGAAGACGAAGAAGATCTCTTATTATTTGCAAAAACCTTATAAATAAAAATGATAATATACAGCGTAACAGCAAACATTGAAGAATCCATTCATGACGAATGGCTTACTTGGATAAAAGAGCACATACCGAAAGTTTTAGGTACAGGAAAATTTGAAAAGGCAACGTTGTCGAGAGTTTTAGTGGAAGAAGATATGGGAGGTGTCACCTATTCCGTTCAGTACCGCTCATATTCGCGAGAAGCTTTAGACGCTTATTATAGAGAAGATGCTGAAAAATTAAGAAATGAAGGCATGAAAAAATTTGCAGATAAAATGCTGGCTTTTAGAACGGAACTTGAGATTTTAGATGAGTACAACGTGAATTTTAAATAGCTTAGTTTTGTCTAATAATCCAAATCCGTGAATTAGTGGCATATAAACCCAACCAACATCAGGTAAAAGCAAAAAAATATTTAGGTCAGCATTTTTTAAATGACGAGTCTGTAGCAGAAAAAATAGCAGACACACTCATTTTAAAAGACTACAAAAATGTTTTAGAAATTGGTCCAGGTATGGGTGTGCTTACCAAATATTTGCTAAAAAAAGATAAAACAACTTATGTTATAGAAATTGATCCGGAGTCAGTTGAATATCTTCAAGCAAATTACCTTAATCTCGCACCAAGAATTATAGAAAAAGACTTTTTAAAATACGATTTAAACGAAGTTTTCAATCAAGAACCGTTTGCCATCATTGGGAACTTTCCTTATAATATTTCAACCCAAATCGTTTTTAAGACCTTAGAAATGAGGGATCAAATTCCTGAATTCTCAGGGATGTTTCAAAAAGAAGTAGCACAACGTATCTGCTCAAAAGAAGGTAGTAAAGTATATGGGATTCTTTCAGTATTAACACAAGCGTTTTATGACGCCGAATATTTATTTACAGTACCACCACATGTGTTTAACCCGCCACCAAAAGTCGAGTCAGGTGTTTTAAGACTTACAAAAAAGGCAGATTATTCTTTACCATGTGATGAAAAATTCTTTTTTAAAGTCGTTAAAGCGGCTTTTCAACAGCGCCGAAAAACACTTCGTAACAGTTTAAAAACATTTGATTTATCTGATAATTTAAAAGCAAATAGTATATTTGACAAACGTCCAGAACAATTAAGTGTTCAAGCTTTTATTGAGCTCACACAATTATTAGAAGAAGACGTTTAGAACCTTTTAATTTTTTCCGTTTGTCAGAAGAAAACGAAAACATACAATTTCAATTAACCGATGAACTCATTGAGCGGGTTGAGCTATTTATCGAGGAAGAAAACGATAAAGAACTTCACAAACTATTAGATGAGTTTCATTACGCTGATATTGCTGAAATTTTAGATGAATTAAATCTAGAACAAGCAGTGTATGTTATAAAGCTTCTTGACTCTGAAAGAACTTCAGACATCCTAATGGAGTTGGATGAAGACAATCGAGAAAAAGTTTTAAAAAATCTTTCTGCCAAAGAAATTGCCGAAGAAGTTGAAGAATTAGATACCGATGATGCGGCAGATATTATTGCAGAATTGCCAGAAGATCGTCAACAGGCGGTAATTGCTCAGATCGAAGACGAAGAACACAAAGCAGAAATTACCGAACTTTTAGCCTACGATGAAGATACAGCAGGTGGACTCATGGCCAAAGAGCTTGTAAAAGTTTATGAAACATGGACGGTTGCTGGCTGTATGAGAAGGATTAGGGGGCAAGCCGAAGAAGTAACACGCGTGCATTCTATTTATGTAGTAAATAAGGAAGAAAAGCTTATTGGTCGCCTGTCTTTGAAAGATTTAATTGTAGCTAAAAGCGAGCAAAAAATATCAGACTTAGTTAAGGTTAATGTAGACTATGTTAATGTTCATGATGATGTAGAAGAAGTGGCCAAAGTAATGGCAAAGTATGATTTAGAAGCTATTCCTGTAGTTGATAGAAATCAAATACTTTTAGGTAGAATTACCATTGATGATATTGTAGACGTATTAAGAGAAGAAGCCGATAAAGATTACCAAATGGCGGCCGGTATTACCGGAGATGTTGAGGCAGATGATAGTATTCTTGAGCTTACAAGAGCGCGTTTACCATGGCTGTTTTTAGGCTTAGTAGGTGGCATAGGTGCTTTTTTAATNATGGAAGGCTTCGAAGGACTTTTTACAGGAAAAGCGGTAATATTATTCTTTTTTACGCCCCTAATTGCAGCAATGGCTGGAAATGTAGGCGTACAGTCTAGCGCCATTATCGTGCAAGGTTTGGCCAATGATGATGTTCGTGGCAGTGTTAATAGCCGATTAATAAAAGAGATGTTGCTCGCAGCCCTTAACGGTATCATATTGGCTATATTTCTCTTTTTATTTATATGGGCTTTCAAAGGCGAGTTAAACACCGCTTTGGCTATTTCAGTATCTCTTGTTGCCGTTATTATTGTAGCGGGACTCGTCGGAACTTTTGTGCCATTGTTTTTAAATAAACGCGGTATCGATCCAGCAATTGCCACAGGTCCTTTTATTACTACAAGCAATGATATTTTAGGTATTCTACTATATTTTTGGATAGCAAAAATGATTCTCGGAATTTAATATTTGGCCGCCTGTCTTACTGTAGGTATTTTAATACAAGGGTCAGGCTTTACACTATATCTTTTAATGACGTCATTGCGAGGAGTGAACGACGTCGCAATCTGTTAAATTAAAGTTCTAACACAAACCTTCTTTTTCCAAACTTTAAAAAGGATGCCGCTACAATCCCTAACGCAAAACTTCGTAATTTTACATCATGAAAAGTATTAACATAAAGGAGAAGTTCTCTAAATTCGATAAAAATTGGCATCCACATCAAATTGCCGTGGTAGACAATATGCAGGTTATTTTGGCGAAACTTAAAGGCGAATTTGTTTGGCACATTCATGATGATGAGGATGAATTGTTTCAAGTTATTAAAGGCACATTATATATGCAATTCAGAGACCGAACAGAAGTGGTAAACGAAGGCGAAATTATTGTAGTTCCAAAAGGTGTAGAGCATAACCCATTCACAAAAAACGATGAAGAAGTCCATGTATTATTATTCGAAAAACTTGATACTGCACATACTGGAAAAGTAAAACACGAAAAGACACAAACCCATTTCCCGAAAATTTAAATGAAAGTATTACATCTAGACACTAACCACGAATTATTAATCAATCAATTAAACGATTTAGGTTTGACGAATCATGAAGATTATAAATCTTCAAAAAAAGTCGTTGAAGCAAAAATCCATGAGTATGATGGCATTGTTTTAAGAAGCCGTTTTACCATAGATAAACAATTTTTAGATGCTGCAAAAAACCTAAAATTTATTGGTCGTGTTGGTGCAGGATTAGAAAATATAGATGGCGTCTATGCCGAACAAAAAGGCGTGTATTTAATATCCGCACCAGAAGGCAATAGAAATGCGGTTGGTGAGCATACGCTAGGTATGATATTGTCACTTTTCAATAATCTGAATAAAGGAGATCATGAGGTGCGACAAGGTAAATGGTTACGAGAAGATAATAGAGGGGTAGAACTTGATGGAAAGACAGTAGGTTTAATTGGCTACGGAAACATGGGGAAAGCTTTTGCGAAAAAGCTACGCGGGTTTGATGTTGAGGTTTTATGTTATGATATAAAAGATAATGTTGGAGATGAAAATGCAAAACAAGTATCACTTGCAATCTTTCAAGAAAAAGTAGATGTTGTGAGTTTACACACCCCACAAACTCCCCTAACTTTAAACATGATTAATACAGCGTTTATTAATCAAATTAAAAAACCATTTTGGCTTATTAATACCGCCAGAGGTAAAAGTGTAGCCACAGCAGATTTGGTTTCTGCATTAAAATCAGATAAAATTTTAGGAGCTGGGTTAGATGTTTTAGAATACGAAAAAGCATCTTTTGAAACACTTTTTTCTTCAGAATTGCCAGAAGCATTTCGATATTTAATAAATTCAGAAAAGGTATTATTATCACCGCATGTTGCTGGCTGGACTATTGAAAGTAAAGAAAAATTGGCTCAAACTATAGTTGATAAAATTAAAACTAAATTTTATTAATTTTAAGGCATAAAGAAAACTATTTTAGTTTTTTCAGGATTAATATTGGCTTTTTTACTATTATTTCAAATTAGCACATATTCCATAAACGCTGGAAGTTTTAAAAATGGAATTTGTTATCGCCATAATTGCTATTGTATTTTTTATTATTGGAATATACATCAACAAAAAAAGTCTTCGTAAGCCTATAGATACTTCTCAAAAAAATCAATCAACAAAAAATCAAAGATTTAG
>JGI20160J14292_10003307_pt1 | contig 12399 bp, 16 predicted proteins | sample COG_10_FD_14292 | JGI IMG/M metagenome (IMG submission 14292) | reverse complement strand
GATAAAAATTTTATAACAGTCTTTGGTGAACTCTTAAACATTTTAAAGAAAATATTAGGCATCATCTCAGGGTTTTCATTTAAAACTCTTAAAAAAATATCATCTAAATATTTATATTTTTTACTTATCTGAAATTTTTTTGTAGTTGAAATATTTTCAATATTTTTACATATGTATTTGCTGTGTTCTTGAATGTTGAGAAAAGTATAACCTGTGCTCAACCTTGTCATGCCTCCAGCTGTTCCAATATTAATTTTATTTTTTTCTTTTAAATATGATGGATAAAATAGAGGTATTGCACCTTCTTCTCTGTAAGTTATTTTGTAATTCTTTAATTTTAAATGGTTTTCAATATAATCTTTTATTTGATAGTCATAATCTTTTTGAGAACTATCATTCATTTTTGATAACCAGGTAGTTTCAACTAAAGCTTTTGTTTTAGAGTAGGGGAGTGTATAAAAAAAATGTACACTTTCTCTTTGATCACAGTCAAAATCCATAAGATTAAATATTTCTTCATCAAAAAAATTATTTTGAGTTTCAATTTCTACACCACAAAAATGTTGCCAAAGGTTACGATAATCTTTTTTAATTAATGGAACACTATTGAAAATAAAAGAATTTTTTGAATTGATTTCCTTTAAATTTTTGAAGAAAGAAATGTTTTTATTTTCTTTTAATTTGTTATTGATTTTTTCATAGAATAAACCACTGTCAATACTTTGGTATGGATAGTGAGCGCATTCTAAATAATTGGTTTTTTTTGGAATATTAATTGAAAAATTTTTCCAACTCTTTTTAACACAATCATCAAAATTATGAGAAGAGACTTTCCAAAATGACCAAGTCTTATCTTTTTTGTATTCCTTCTCTGGGCTCAATAATGGCTAGAGTTTTATCTTTTAATTTTTCATTAATTTCAAGCTCATATGCAAGTGATAAACCTGCACAACCACCCCCAATAATAATATAGTCAAATTCTTTCATCTAAATTTATTTCTTCATTGATCAAAACATGATCATGTTGGATTTGATCCTCATTTTTGATAGTTAATGATAATCTAACTAAGTCAAAAATTGAAAGAAAAGTCTCTAATAATTTTTCAATATTTGAAACATATATCTTCCCCGAATTTTGATAATTTTCTAAGTTTTTTTTACTAAGAATTTTACGTCCTATTTTTCTGTAAACTCTTCTAGCAACTAAAATAGAAAAACGAAAACTAATTGGTATATTTTTAATTGAATAAAATGAGTTTTGATAAAAACTATCTGCAAGATTAATAGTTGAGGAAATTTCTCTAAAATCTCTATTTATATAAAATCGGTTATTTTTTGAATCTTCAATTACATCTCTTGATATATTAGTAAGTTGCATGGCAATCCCGAGATCAATAGCTGACTTTAGTGAATTTTTTTTATCAACTTTTAAAATTTTTGCCATCATTAACCCCACTGTTCCAGCCACTCTATATGAGTAAATTAATAGATCTTTTTTTGAGTTTAATAAAACTTTATCTTTAATATCTGATTTAATTCCAGCTAATAAATCTTGAACAATTTTTAATGAAATATCAAACTCTTCAATAAGACTCCACATATTTTTAATGATAGGATTTTCAAAATTTTTTTGATTAAAATCATTTTCAAATTGATAAAACTTTTTTTCTTTATCTTCTAATTTTCCCTCATCATCTGCAATGTTGTCTGCAACTCTACAAAAATCATACAACATCGAACATTTTTTATAAGTTTTTTTAGGTAAAAAAAAACCAGCCCAATTAAATGATTTTGCATAAATAGATAAATAACTTTTATCGGACATTATAAAATTTTATCTAATACTTTTGCTGAAGAAAGTACTCCTGGAACACCAGCCCCTGGATGAGTACCTGCTCCTACAAAATAAAGACCATCGTATATCTCAGATTTATTATGAAATCTAAAATAAGCTGATTGTGAGAATTTTGGCTGGATTGAAAAACCAGAACCATATTTAGTATTTAAATCTTTTTCAAAGTAATCTGGTGTTAAATAAAAATCTTCAACAATATTTTCTTTCAGATTTGGCATCAAATCTTTTTCCATTTTCTCAATTACTAAATTTTTCATTTTTTCACCTTCAATAGACCAATCAATTTTTGATTGATTGTTAGGCACTGGAACTAGAACATAAAAACAATCTTGACCTTCGGGTGCCATAGATTTGTCAGTAGCAGATGGTCTATGAAGATAATAACTTATATCATTATTTAATTTTTTATTATCAAATATATCATCAAGATGCTCTTTATATTTATTTCCAAATTTTATTGTGTGATGTTCCACATTGTCATAAGTTTTCTTGGTTCCAAAATAATAAACAAATAATCCCATAGAATATTCCATTCTATTTTTTTTCCATTTAAACATTATCGAATTATTTTGATTTCCATTTAGCATTTTTTCATAAACTGCAGGTGGATCTGCGTTACAAATGACATTATTTGTTTCAATGTTTTTTTGATTATTTAATTGGACACCAGTTATTTTATTATCTTTTGAAATAATTTTTGTTACTTCATGTCCCTTTATTATTTTTATACCGACTTCATTCATAAGTTTCTCAAAACCTTTTATAATGTTACCTGTTCCACCCATTGAATAATGAATACCCCATTTTTTTTCTAAATATAAAATAAGCCCATAAATAGAAGTTGTTGTAAAAGGATTACCACCAACTAGAAGTGGATGCATACTTAACATTCTTCTTAATTTTTCATTTTTTATATAAGATGAAACTAAAGAATAAACCGATTTATAACTTTTAAGTTTTAATAATGCTGGCAATTGTTGCATCATCACAAAAGGTTTATCAAAAGGCACATCTGCAAGCTCGGTAAATCCTTTATCAAAAATTTTTTTTGTAAAGCTAACAAGTTTTTCATAACCCTTGACGTCGTCTTTATTTATTTTTTCAATCTGGTTTTTCATTTGAGTTTCATCACCTGAATAATTAAATTTAGAATTATCTTCAAAAACAAATTGATACCAAATCTTTAGTGGAGACAGTTCAATATAATCTTTAGGATCTTTTTTAAATAATTCAAATAACTCATTTATCAAATATGGTGCTGTAATTACTGTAGGACCCCCATCATATGTGAAGCCATTTTTTTTAAATACTCTAGCTCTTCCTCCTAGATCTGGATGTTTTTCGATTAAAGTTACATCATGACCTTTCGCTTTAAGACGGAGCGCAGCAGCTATGCCCCCAAAACCAGAGCCAATTACAACAGAATTCATTGTGATAACTTATAGTTTTTTTAAAAAATTGTAAGAGTATTATGAATTAATTTTTTTTAACTCTTCTTTAGTTTCATCTAAATTTTTTTGGAACAGTGTATCTAGTTTAGATTTATCTATAGATGTGGTGATAATTTTTTTCACAGAATCTACTGCAATTTTAACTGATGCATTTTTAATCTCTTTTATTGCAGTATCTTTCATTTGGGTAATTTTGATTTCAGCAGAATTTTTTTTAATTTCAGATGATTTATGAAACTTATCATTTAGTTCTATAATTAATCTATCACTATCTTTTTTTGCTTGTTCTAAAATTTCATTACTTACAGATTGAGCAGTATCAAGTTTTTTTTGAGCATTATCCAATAATATCTTAGCTTCAGTTCTTAGCTTTTCACTTTCATCTATTTCATTCTTGATATCTAAAATAAGTTTATTGAGTAATTCATTTATTTTTTGAGGTATTTTTAAATAAATTAATATGCCAAAAAAGATAAAAAATGAAACTGCCACCCAAAATGTTGCATCAAGAGCCATAGTATTTATCTCCATTTCTTTTTGAAAGATCATCAACGATTGCAGATATACTGCTACTATTAATTTCAGTACCAATTAATTTTTTAATTAGATCGGAAGATGTATCGATTGCAATTCTATTAATTTTTTCAGGGGCACTTTTTCTTAAGAATTCAATTTCTTGTTCAGCTTTTTTAATTTCCTCATTGATTTGCTCATCTAAAATTTCTTTTTTAGAATTAATATCCTTTAAGTGCTTTTTCTCGAGCATCTTTAAAAATATTTTTTGCCTCTAACTTGCTTTTAAGAACAACTTCATCATATTCTTTAAGTTTAGCTTCACTGTCTTCTCTTTGTTTTTCTGCCGCCTCAATATTCTCTTGTATTTGAGATTTTCTTAATTCTAAGTTTGCACTTATTTTTGGTAGAATTAGTTTTGATAAAACAACATATAAAATACCAAAAGTTAATGTAAGCCAGAATATTTGTGAAATCCAAAATTCAGGATCTAATTGAGGCATACCTCCACTTTCAGCCGCAAAAACTTCTTTTATAAAAAAGAAATTAAAAAATATAAACTGAAAAAATATTTTTTTAATCATTAATTTAAAATGCAAAAAGAATGATTAACGCAACTACCAACCCAAATAATCCCGTAGCTTCTGCAAGAGCAAAACCTAAAAGCAAATTAGGAAATTGTTTTTGTGCAGCAGAAGGATTTCTCATTGCTCCTGACAAATAATTTCCAAAGATTATTCCAATACCAACACCGGCACCAGCTAGAGCTATTGCTGCTAGACCTGCTCCGATCATTTTTGCTGCTTCTAATTCCATTATATCCTCCTATGTTTATTAATGGTGTAAATTTAATGCATCATTTAAATAGATGCATGTTAAGATTGCAAAAACATATGCTTGAAGAAAAGCAACTAAGATCTCCAAACCAGTTAAAGCAACCGAAAAACTCAGTGGAAGCCATCCACCGACTATCCCAAGACTTATAACAAAGCCTCCGAAAACTTTCATCATAGTATGACCAGCCATCATGTTAGCAAAAAGCCTAACAGAGAGACTGACAGGTCGACTTAGATATGAAATAATTTCAATAACAACTATTAATGGTAATAGCACAATCGGTACTCCACTTGGTACAAATAATTTTAAATAACCAAAACCATGTTTAATAAAGCCAATAATTGTCACTCCAATAAATATAAATGCTGCAAGAACAAAAGTTACAATTATATGACTTGTAACAGTAAAAGTGTAAGGAATCATTCCAAACATGTTGCTAAAAAGAACGAACATAAATAATGAAAATATAAAAGCAAAATAAGGTTTTGCTTTTGAGCCAGCAGTGTCACTAATCATCTTAGAGACAAAGGTATAACTTAATTCAGCAAGTAGCTGAATCTTATCTGGAATAATTGAATTTTTTTTAGAACCTAAATTAAAAATAATCAAGATAGCGAGTGAACTTACAACCATAAACAAACTTGCATTTGTAAATGAAATATCAAAAGTACCTATTTTAATTTCTGGACCAATTCTATAAACTTCGAATTGTGTCATTGGGTTTGCTGCCATAAATTTTTTTATCTATTTTTGCATATTTTTTGCAGATTTAATTACATTTGTAATGCCAGCAACTACCCCTACAAAAAAAAATATTAAAATTAACCAGGGTTTAGTACCAAAGGTCTTGTCTAAAATAAACCCAATAATTGTCCCTACAGCAACTGCAGCAACTAGCTCGGTACTTAGCTTAAAAGCAGTACCAATTGGGGATGTATTCTGCTTATCATTGTCCAAATTTCTTTTAACAACCTTCTTTTTTGCAATCTCTAAGCGAGTTTTGAATGGATCTTTAGACATGATAACAAATTTTGATTAAGCAACCATGCTTTCTGCTTTTTGTAAATCAACAGCAACAAGTTGGCTTATGCCTTTTTCAGGCATAGTGACACCATATAATCTATTCATTTTAGACATAGTTAAAGCGTGATGGGTAACAATAATAAATTTAGTGTTTGTAATTTTTGTAAGTTCTTCAAGTAAGCTACAGAATCTTGTTACGTTTGCATCATCCAAAGGAGCATCTACTTCATCTAATACACATATAGGTGATGGGTTAGTTAAGAAAACTGCAAATACTAAAGATAGTGCAGTTAAAGCCTGTTCTCCTCCAGATAACAATGTAATAGATTGAAGTCTTTTTCCTGGGGGGCTGACTAACATTTCTAAACCAGCCTCAAGTGGATCATCAGAGTCCACTAATTCTAGTTTAGCATTTCCACCATTAAATAATTTAGTATAGACTTCATTAAATTTTCTATTAACTTTTTCAAACGCTTCAATTAATCTTTCTCTTCCTTTTTGGTTTAATTCATTAATACTGTCTTTTAATTTGATTATTGCTGTGACCAAGTCTGCTCTGTCTTGTTCCATTTTTTTAATTTCAGTTTCATACTTATTTGTTTCTTCATCTGCTTTAAGATTGACTGAACCTAATTTTTCTCTTTCTTGTTTTTTTTTATCTAATAAATCCTCTTGGTTAACAGCATCAGGAAGTTCTTCTGCACCAAATAAATTAGAGTTTTCTAAAATATTTTCTTCTGTTAAATTAAGTTCTGAAATTATCCTATCGATTAAATCATTTTTTCGTTTTTTTAATCCCTCTATTGTTGCACCTGAGCTCGCTTTTCGTTCTCTAATTTGAATTGATTGTTCCTGAATTTCATTTAATTGAGTTCTTAAGGTTTCAATTTTCTCATCAGTTGTATTAATAATTTTTTCATTTTCATTTTTTTCTTGTTCGGAAATTCTTAAACCTTCAGATATTTGACCTTTTTTTTCAGCTTGAAGTTTTGGTTGGTTGTCAAGTTTATCAAGTTGTTGACTAAGTTTATTTTTTCTATCAGTAAGCTCAGTTACCATTTTTTCAGAATTTGATAACAAGTTTTTCCAGCTATCAATTTCTTTATCTATTACACCTATCCTTTGATTTCTTTTTACTGACTCTTTTTTAATATTTTGATTTCTGCTGTAGTTGTCAGCATATTCTTCAATAATTAATTTGCAACTATCAAGCGCTATTATTGCTTCATCATTTTTTTTTGAATTTATTAACTCTTTAACTTTATCTATTTCTAAATTTAACTTACTTTTTGCATTATCTAAATCTTCATTAGATAGCTTTTCAGTTTGATAATATTTTGAGTCAATTTCAATAAGTTCATTTTTTTCTTCTTTAAGTCTTTTTTCATTAGAATTTGCATCTATTACTATTCCTTTTTCTCTACTGATATCGTCATCAAAAGTTTGAAGAGATTTTTTAATATTTTTTATTTCATCTTGAATTCTGTTATTTTCTTCATCTAAATTTTGAAGATCTAAGTTAAGTCTCTGTATTTTTGATAAATTTTCTATATTTTTTTCTCTTAGGGGTGTGATTTTTTCAGTTTCAAATTTTATTTGTTTTTCTAGTTCTGTAATTTTATTGTTAAAGCCACTTACTTCTCCTTCAGCTTCAGTATTAATTTCATTCTCTACTTTAATTTCTTTATCAATCTCTAATAATTTTAAATAATATAATCCTGCTTCTATTTTTTTAATTTCATCAGAAATGTTTTTATATTTTGTTGCTTCCTCAGCTTGTTTTTGAAGATTTGCCAATTGTCTTCTCTTGTTGTCTTCTTAATTCATCAGCTCTCTTTAAATTATTTTCTGCAGCACTTAACCTTAGTTCAGCCTCATGTCTTCTAACATGCAAGCCAGAAATTCCAGCTGCTTCCTCTAAAATTGCTCTTCTATCTGTAGGTTTTGCGGTAACAAGTGCACCAATACGTCCTTGACTAATCATAGATGGTGAGTGAGCACCAGTTGATAAATCTGCAAAAAACATTTGAGCATCTCTTGCTCTTACTTCTTTATCATTAATATAAAATTTAGATCCTTTATCTTTTTCTATTTTTCTTCTGACATTTACCTCGTCAAGCTCTCTAAATTGAATTGGACCTTCATTGTTGTCATTAGAAACTGTGACAGAAACTTCAGCGATATTTTTAGAAGACTTGTTGGAAGTTCCTGAAAAAATGACATCTTCCATTCCAGATCCCCTCATACTTTTTGCAGATGTTTCTCCCATAACCCATCTCAGAGATTCAACAATGTTTGATTTTCCACAACCGTTTGGACCGACTATACCAGTCAAACCATCTTCAATTAAGAAGTTGGTTTTATCAGCAAAGGATTTAAATCCATTGAGTTGGATTTTTTTAAACTGCATGAATTAACTTATATCAGTTTTTCTAGAGTTTTTTTTAAATTTTTATAATTAAGGGGTTTTTCGAACTTTTCATTATTAATTATTATCGTAGGAGTAGCATTTACTTTAAATTTTTTAGTTCCTTCGATTCGATCATTTAACACAAAGTCTTCTATTTCTTTATTGGCTATACATTTTTCAAAATTAATACTGAAACCTTGGTTTAGTAGAAATTTTTTCAAATTATCATTTACTTCCTCAATTGTGCTTCCTTTTACCCAAGCCTGTTGATCAGAATAAAGACTCTTTAAAATTTCTAAACTTTCATCTTGTTTACATTGGGAAATTTTAGATGCATTGAAGGCTGCAATATCTAAAGGAAAATGTCTGAATTCTATTTTAACTAATCCCGTATCGATATAATCTTTTTTTAGTTGAGGATAAACATCTTTATGAAAATTTGCACAATGGCTACATGTAAGCGATTCATAAGCAATAATTGTAATTTTAGCATTTTCATTTCCTGAAATTATTCTTTTAACTTCAGCATTAGTGTTTGTGATTGGTCCTAAAAATAAGATTAAGAGTATTATAATTTTTTTCATTTTTCTTTAAATACTTTGGTTAATTCTAATAATGATTTTTTTATTTTTTCATTCTTAACATCATTTATCTTAAATTTGTATTTATTATTTGTCACATTTGTTTTTGGTTCAATTTTTACATCATTAATTTTTTTTTCATCATTAAAACTTGTAAATTTAATTCGTTCAACAACCTCATCTTTGAAAAATGCATTCATTCTATCCATTATTTCTTTTTTTGAATATTCAAGCTCAACCTCATGTCCTCTTTGAACCATCACTAAAAGGGTGCTTACGCCAAATTTATTTGAATTTTTAAAAGATTTTGGAAAACAGACTTTAAATAAATTTTCACCAGCAATATATTTCCAATTATTAAGAGTTTCAGAATAAATTTGACCTCTTCTATTTATAAATTTTTTAATATTTTTTGGCAAAGTGTCATTGAAGGACCTTAGCCCTTGAATGCTACCGGTTCTCTGCTTAATATATTTTTTATATTGCATATGAAAAAACAATTATTATCAAAAAAAATTCTTAATTGGTATGATTTAAATAAAAGATCATTACCATGGCGAAAAAATGTTACTCCACATAAAAAGCAATATTATACATTAGTTAGTGAATTTATGTTGCAACAAACACAGGTTGCAACTGTAATTCCTTACTTTAATCGATTTATAAAAGAAGCGCCTAATCTTAAATCCCTGGCAAAGATTAATAACAAAAAATTGATAAAGCTTTGGGAAGGTCTTGGGTATTATTCTAGAGTAAGAAATTTGAAAAAAACTGCACAAACAGTTATCAAAAACTTTCAAGGAAAGTTACCGAATAATTTTGAGGATTTAATATCACTACCAGGTGTTGGAAATTATACTGCAAATGCAATTTTAGCTATTGCATTTAACAAACCTTATATTCCATTGGATGGAAATATAGAAAGAGTTTTAAAAAGATATCTTTATTTAAAAAAAGAAAAAGATATTCAAAAGGATAATCTTGCAAAGAAAAAAATAATATTTGGAATATCAAACAGGTCGAGTGATTATGCGCAAGCTTTAATGGAATTAGGAGCATTAATTTGCAAACCAAGTAATCCTTTGTGTAATCAGTGTCCTATTTCAAGGAACTGTAAGTCGTTGCAAAAAAAAGATTTCAATTTAACAAAAAACATTAAAAAAAATATAGACAAGTACTTTCTTTTAAAAGTCTACAAAAAAGATCAAAAATATCTATTAATTAAAAATACTAAGTTTAATTTTTTAAAAAATTTAACAATATTTCCCATGAAAGAATTATCTAATCCTAAAAATTTTAATGAAAATTTAAGTTTTAAAATGTCTAATATGAATATGAATATTAAGATTCAATACTTAAGAGATAGTGGAAAATTTCAATCACCTTACTGGGTAGATAAAAAAAAATTAGATAACTATATGCTACCTTCATTTACAAAAAAAATTGTCAAATATTTGGAAAGAAATTAATGAAAAAAATAGCTATCATCGGTGCTGGAATTTCTGGTTTATTTATTGCAAATTTACTCAAAAAAAATTCAAATTATGAAATTGCCATCTATGAAAAAAATACCTCAGTTACTCTAGAAGAGGGTTATGGTGTCCAATTATCAGTTAATAGTATTAGGATTTTAAATGAAATTGGATTTCAAAAATTAGAAAACAATAAAAAATTCACCCCCAAAAAAATTGATTTTTACTCGAATGAAAATTCAAATAAAATATGTGAATTGGATATCACAGAATTTAATTCAGAAGATTGCCAGTATACTACTTTAAAAAGATCATCGTTAATAAACTTTTTAAAAACAGATTTAGAAGGTTTGATAAAAACTGGATACAATATTTCAAAAATAGATCAAGAAGACAAACAGATTAAACTTTATTTTGAAAATGATGAAGCAAAAAAATGTGATTATTTGATTATTTCTGATGGAGTTTTTTCAAAAAGTAAAAGTCTTATTTCTAAAAGCAAAGCTAGACCTAAGTATAATAATACATTAGCAATTAGAGGCATCTTAACGAAACCCATTGAGACTATTGATAATAAAAATATTTCTTTATTTTTAGGTTCAGACTTTCATCATGTAATTTATCCAGTAAACCCAAGTGGAGACTTAAATTTTATAGCTATTATGAAATACAAGTTATCAGATGAAGAACAAAAAAATTATTCATTATTTAGTGATAATTTATTTATCAAAAAAGTATTGGAAAAATTCCCTTTAAAAAACAAAGAATTTTTTGATGATTTAAAAGAATTTAAAATATTTCCTGTATTCGTCAGTGACAATTTTTTTAAATTGAAAAATAACAACATACATTTAATTGGAGATGCTTTTTTTGCTTTTCCTCCATCATTTGCTCAGGGAGCGTCACAGTCAATAGAAGCTGCTTATGAATTATTTAAAAGTATAGAAAATAGCACAGAAAGTAATTTTTTTAATAATAGAGTTAAAAAAACAAAAATGGTCAATGTTAGATCAAAAATTAATCAGTTTGCATTTCATTTATCTAATCCTTTAACTACTTTTTTTAGAAATATGTTTTTAAAAAGATTAGTAAAAAATCAAAAATTTTTAGAAACTTATTTAGGAAAAATTTATAAAAATTAATTGCTAGAAATTAATCTTTGCCTCAAATGATCAATTGGAACTGTTTGTCCATTTAGACTAAAATGCCAATAAGTCCAACCATTACAACTTTCAGCACCTAAAATTGTTGCCGCTACTTTATGAATTGAGCCTTCAGTCTGTTCATGTTTGATACTACCATCGGCCATTATTTTTGCGCTGATTTTCTTTTTATTATCAAAAATGGTTGTACCTGGTTTTATAATCCCTAATTCTACCAATGAACCAAAAGGAATTCTTGGTTTAGATCGATTGTTTTGAAGAGTGTCTAAATAATCATCTTCAATAGGTTTTGTATTTCTTAATCTTTGTTCTGCAGCTTTGAAATAAGCTTTTTCTTTTTCTATACCGTAATAATTTCTTCTCAACTTTTTAGCAACAGTAGCGGTTGTTCCAGAGCCTAAAAAAGGATCTAAAATTAAATCATTTTTATTTGAAGTTGCTAATAGAATTCTATGCAGTAAAGCTTCAGGTTTTTGGGTTGAATGAACCTTTTTGCCATTCTTTTTAAGTCTTTCAGATCCGTTACAAATTGGTAAATCCCAATTAGACCTCATCTGCAAATCATCATTCAAACATTTTAAGGATTGATAATTAAAAGTATATTTAGATTTTTCAGATTTTGAGGCCCAGATTAAAGTTTCATGAGCATTGGTAAATCGAGTTCCTCTAAAATTTGGCATTGGATTTTTTTTATTCCAAATAACATCATTTAAAATCCAAAAGCCTAAATTTTGAATAGCTGTACCGACTCTAAAAATATTATGATAACTACCAATTACCCAAATTGCTCCGTTTTTTTTTAAAATTCTTTTGCATTCACTCAGCCAAGAATAAGTAAAATCATCGTATTTTTTAAAACTTTCAAATTGATCCCACTTATCATTTACTGCATTAACCTTGGATCTGTCTGGTCTTATTAGCTCACTTTTTAATTGTAAATTGTAAGGAGGATCAGCAAAAATTAAATCAAATGTTTCATCAGGGATTTTTTTAAGTTCCTCTAAACTATTTCCGTTAATTAATTTGTTTTTTAGATCTAAATTCATTTTGTAAAAATAAATTAGACTCTAAAAAGATTCTTGGGTCAACCTAGG
>JGI20160J14292_10003306_pt1 | contig 12399 bp, 10 predicted proteins | sample COG_10_FD_14292 | JGI IMG/M metagenome (IMG submission 14292) | reverse complement strand
AGGCATAGATAGTTCATTTAAAACCGATTACAACAATGCTGTTGATTTTATGGAAGAAATTATTAAGAAAAAAAAAACAAGAAAACATAAAAAACATAAAAAAAATAAAAGATATGAAGAAAATAAAGAACAATTGGTAGCACACATTATTCCAGTAGATGTAAATACATCTAAACATGGAAATAATTTATTATCAAATTCTATTTCTCCTGACCCTCCATATGGTATATTAAAAAATGGTAAAAAAATGTTATATTCAAAATATAAACAAACTAAAGAATCTCCTCGTTCTAGCATTCAAAGATGATTCTACGTTTGGAACAGAGCAGAATATCACAAATACCGTTAATAATTTTCAAAAAAATATACCAAGTCGTCAAGAAAAACTAGAAAATTTAAAAAGTAAATTTCTTAAAAATAATATTTTAAAACACAATAAAAAAGAAAAATTTAAGATTAAAAGTAAAAAAACAAAAAAAATATTTGAGTTGGGTAAAAACAAAAAAACATCTAAGGTTGGTATTTTAATTAAAAATAAGAGAACAAGAAGATTAGTTGATAAAGATATTCGACATTTAAATAAGAAAAAAATGAGAGATATCAAAAGATACTTAGTGGAACATTCTTTAATTAAAGTAGGTTCTTCCGCACCGAATAAAATTTTAAGGGATATGTATGTTAATTGTTATAGTTCGGGTAATATTACAAATAGCGGTGGTGAAAACGCAGAAGATATTTTAATGCATAACTGGAGCAATAATAATTAAAATATTATGACAATAGTATTAAAGATTTTCATAATATATTTATAAGGATGCCTTCCATGATTGAAGAATATTTTAATAAATTGGAACATTACACTAGAATATATGGTGACAATATAATGTTGTTATGGCAATGTGGTTCTTTTTTTGAAATATATGGTTTGAAAAATAACAAAACCGGCGAACTATCAGATAGTCATATTAAATCATATGCGTCCATTTTGGATATGGCCATCGCATCAAAAAAAGTTAAAATGAAAGGCAAACATAAAAATAAAGAATTAAAAATGTCGGGATATAATATTTGCGTGCCATTGGAAAAATATGTCCCGAAGCTTAATAAAGAAGGATTTACAGTGATTGTATGGGAAGAGGTAGGGGACGATGTTATTAATAAGGGGAAATTGCGACAAGAGATGGGTATTTTTTCAATAGGTACAAACTTTGATATACAAACAAGGGAACTGACTAATTGTATTATGTGTATATGGGTTGAATCATTTCAAATAAGTAAAATATCAAAAAAACCTAAAATTTGTTTGGGATTTGCGTGTATCGATATTTTCACGGGAAATGTAAATTTATTCCAATACACCAAACAATCAAACAATATTCACGAACCATGTATTTTTGATGATTTTGAAAGGTTCATATCTATCTATAAACCAAAAGAAATTATAATTATACATAATTATGAAAACAATAGAAAAATCGAAGATATTATTAATTTTACTGGCATCGGTGATATTCAGGTGAAAAAAATTAATATAAATGATAAAGATAATATTAATACCGCACCAGCATTAAAGTGTGAAAAACAGTTATGGCAAGAAGAGTTACTTAATAAATACTACAATATCAATGATTTTGCCGTATTTTACGAAAGTAATAGATTAAAAGAATACCCATGGGCGACACAAAGCTTGGTTTATTTAATTTATTACATAGAAAAACATAATCCCAGTTTAGTTTTAAATTTAAATGAACCAAAATATGATAATACGGGAAACAATTTGTTATTGGCAACACATTCTTTAAAACAATTGAATATTATTAATAGTGGGCAAAATCATACCAATTCTAAATTATCAAATTTGGAAAAATTTTTAAATAGATGTGTTACACCCATTGGTGAAAGATTATTTTCATATAATCTTCTCCATCCAAAAACAGACATACCTTTTCTTAAAAAAGAATATGAAATTACATCATATATTTTAGAAAATTATAATGATTTTGAAGAAATAAGAAAAAAATTAAAATCAATAAAAGATATTGAAAAATATGAAAGAAAAATTATATTAAATAAGATTACACCAAATGAAATAACAGAGTTATATTCCAACATATCTGTTTTGTTAGAAGCAAAGAATTCAATTAAAAATCATAAAGTAATTGATGATTATATTAATAAAAATATTGATATAGATATAATTAAAAAGTGTAAAAATTTAAAGAAATTTTTAAATAAATACATTAATTTTGAAAAAGCCATCGAAATAACGAATAAAACATATGATGTTAACTTTTTCAATAAAAATGTTTTCCCACATTTAGATTCAATGGATATGGAATATGTGGAAAATATGCAAAAAATCATTGCCATTCAAAAGTATTTATCATCTTTAGTTGAAAGAAAAGAAAAAAAAAAGGTAAAAATAAAATCATTTGTCCGCTTGAAAGATACCCAAAAGAGTGGTTTATGGATGGAAGCCACCTCAAAAAGATCTGAAATTATTAAATTAACATTAAAAGAGCAATCTAAAAATTTAGACAATATTGACGTTTCTTTAGATTACAAATCTAAATATGATAACACAAATAAGAAATTCAATGTTTCATTTAACAATTTTAAATCAATAAAAACTACACAAAATTATTGTAAATTAAGTAGCATTACGTTAAATAAAATTTATGATACTCATTTACAATCTTCAAATATTCTTTCAGAATTAATTGAACAGTGTTATAATGATTTTTTATCAAAATTAAAGGAATACATTAAAGAAATTAATATTATTATTAAGTTTACCGGTATTATAGATTTAATTATTACAAAGGCTTTTATTGCTAGAAAATTTAGATATTGCAAACCTGTCATAAAAAAAGCCGAAAAGTCGTATTTAAATGCCACAGAAATAAGACATCCTTTAATAGAACACATCAACCAAAATGAATTATATGTTCCAAATAATGTTTCATTGGGTATAGATAATACAGATGGTATACTATTATATGGAACAAACGCGGTGGGTAAATCAAGTTTAATAAAATCTATTGGGATGACTGTTATTATGGCACAGGCCGGGTTATTTGTACCATGTAGTGAATTTATTTATAATCCGTATAAAGTATTATCTACGAGAATTTTAGGCAATGATAATATTTTTAAGGGGTTGAGTTCATTTGGTGTTGAAATTAGCGAACTCAAAACTATACACGAATTAGCTGATAAAAATTCATTGATTTTAGGCGATGAATTATGTTCTGGTACAGAAAATAAAAGTGCTATTATTATTTTTACAGGGAGTTTGGATATGCTTTCAAAAAGACAATCCAGTTATATTTTTGCTACACATTTTCACAAATTAGCGACTGTGCCTAGAGTGAAAAAAATATCAACATTAAAAATGAAACATCTATCTGTTATTTATGACGACAAAAACGGTAGACTTATATATGATAGACATTTGAAGAATGGTACTGGGAGAAATATGTATGGGCTGGAGGTTTGTAAAAGTATGGGATTATCTAACGATTTCATGGACATATTAAATATAATACGCAATGAAGTTTATCCCGAAGATACACCTTTATTGGAAAATAGTAACTCTAGATACAATTTTAAAAAAATTAAAAATATATGCGAGTTATGTGGTAATAAAGGGGAAGAGATACATCATTTAATCCCACAAGAACATGCTGACAATTTAGGAAATATAAGACATTTTAATAAAAATCATACAGCAAATTTAATAAATATTTGTAAAGCATGTCATAAAACAGTTACAAAAAATAATATCATACATAAAAAAGTAAAAACATCAAATGGTTATCAATTAATAGAAACATAATATCTCAATATATAATATTATGGAAACACAAATACCCAATATACCAAGCACTGAAATGGTTTTAGACGGTGCCACAAAATCAGTAATCAAAACAAAAAATTTTATTTTTGAAAATGTTGTTATTATTTTCACAATGAGTTTGTTTTTAATGGTCGTTGTTATATTATTAACCATTGCCGATGTTTCATTTAAAGAGGACGATACAATTACCAGCGATGTATATGTTTTAGAAGGATATACAAATACCGATAAGATGTTGAAAGAACAAAGAAAAAAACATTGTAGCGAGGATTTAAATAAAGTTCAAAAATTATGTAAGAGAAAAGGGTCAGGCGAACTAGGAAAAAAAAGATGTATGGATTATGATTGTTGTATTTGGCCCGAGTATAAGGATAAAACAAATAAGGCATCTTGTATCCCGGGAGATAAGGCTGGTCCATCTATATCACACGCAAATTTAGGATATGATGAATATTATTACAAAAATAAAAAATTTAAAGTATAAAAATAAATTGATTTATAAATATATTTTTAAAATATATATATAAAATGATTATCCCAATTAAATGTTTTACATGTGGTAAAGTATTAGCCGATAAATACAATTACTATATTAAAACGGTTAAAAAAATGAAAGCCAACGATAGTTTAAATGAGAATAGAGTTATATATTTAACAGAAAAAACGACCGAAAAAACCCCAGAGGGAAAAACGATGGATGAATTGGGTTTAACTAAAATTTGCTGCAGACGACATTTCCTGACACATGTAGATATTGTTTAAATTATCGCGTTTATTATAATTATTTATTTAAGATACATTTTTTATTTAAGATACATTTTTTATTTAAGATACATTTTTTATTTAAGATACATTTTTTATTTTAAATATATATTATGGCATCATCGAAAGCAGTAAAAAACGCAAAACTCAAAAGAAAATCGCGTCGTAAAAAGAAAAACAAAAAGAGATATTAAAAGTTAGAAATATAATTTTAATATAATATATTTCTATCTATGATAGTTATTTTGATTGGTATTGCTTTAGCTATAGGTATATATTTTTATACACAAAAATATAAAACAAAAGAAACAATGAAGAATAATTTAGAACCATTTATACCCAGTAAAACATTTATTGGGGCTAAGAGTGGTTATATTTTTAAAAATGACAATTACGGTATAGGTTATTATTTGGATAAAATTAAAGCATAATGAAGAGATATATTAAGAAATTTAGTGAATTTAAATTTAATATTTTAAATATATATACAAATGCCAACGCGTAGAAAACCAAGGAGAAAAAATCGAAGAAAAACAAAAAAAAATAAACATAGTTGTAAATGTAGCAACAAATATTGCGGTGTAAAACGTGGTGGGAAAAAGCTTAAAAGGTGTAAAGAATGTATTAAAAAGAAATGTAAGTGTTTAAATAATAAAAGATACAGACGTTCTTTAAAGAAATCTAAATCACGAAAAAAAATGAAAAAAATGAAAAAATACAAGCAGAAAGGATGTGCCAAACAAAGAGGTGGCGCTTTAAATAACAATTTTAGTTGTAATAATGCTATAAATATGGGTAAAATTATTACCGGGAAAGCACAAAACAAATACGATTTTGATTTAAACGCTAAATCAACACAATCATACATACCCGGTATTGGAGGTGGCAATGCCCAAAGAGGTGGTGGATTATCACAATCAGCTATTAACTTTGGTTTAGGACATGGCGTTTCTTTGTTTAGATCGGCTCAAAATACAATGGCAAATTTAGGTAGAACTTGGAATGGCGACCATAATGTTCAGTCATCCGATGTAACTGTTGAAAGTAAACGAATGTAATTTTTTCGTATAAATATATATATATATGGACATATGGCATTTATTTAATAAATTATGTTTACCTGCACAAGTTTATTTAGTTATTTCTTTATTTAGTCTATTCTTATTATTTTATCAAAATATGGCAAAACCATATGAATATTGTATAGGTTTGTTTAAAGCACACTCAAATTGTAACAATAAAGTTTTCTTTATGTTTAAGTTAATTTATATCGCAATCTGGGTATTTATTTTACAGAAATTGTGTTCAAAGGGATATTCCACCATATCATGGATTATCGTTTTATTACCAATATTAGGAATGTTTATCTTAACTGGATTACTAATGTTATTTTTATTAAAAAATACAAAAGTTGTTGAAACAAAAGTGGTTGAAACAAAAATTGTTCATGTAAATCATATTTAATTTTAAAAAATCATATTTAATTTTAAAAAATCATATTTAATTTTAAAAAATCATATTTACTTTAAAATAAAATCATATTAATAAATTTTATTTTAAAAAAAAATACATGAGATTATATATAATGAATATTGAAAATTCTTTTAAATGTATAGACATATTTTTTAGAGATAATCCATCATTAATTGTAAAACATCATTTAGACTCCTATAACAAATTTTTTCGACAAGATTTAAAAAATATTATGATTGATAATAATCCCAAAAAATTTGTAGCAGAGTTAGACAAAGAAACGAATCAATATAGATACACATCCAAGATGTATTTTGGAGGAAAAAATGGTGAAAAAATATATTATGGCAAACCTATAATTTATGATAAAAAAGATTTGGATGAACGCACACACTATATGTTTCCAAATGAAGCACGTTTAAGAAATATGACATATTATTTTACGATTCATTATGATATAGACATTGAGTTTACTATATTAGTTGATAAAGAAGATGGTGAAGCAAAAGAAGCTAAGTTTCAAACAATCACTGATACAATGACCATTGAGAAAGTTTTACTTGGAAAATTTCCGTTAATGGTAAAATCTTATTTATGTTTATTAAATAATTTACCAAAATCTGCTTGTTATAATTTAGGTGAATGTCGCAATGATAAAGGTGGTTATTTTATAATTAACGGGAAAGAAAAAGCCATTGTTTCACAGGAAGGTAGGGCTAATAATATACTNTACATAAAAGATAAAGTAAATGATTTATACAGTCATTCCGCAGAAATTCGTTCCGTTTCAGAAGATGCTTCCAAACCAATAAGAACTTTATCTGTAAGAATTGTAGCCGACCAAACCACCACTAATAATAAAAACATCGTTGTAAATGTTCCAAATGTTAGAAAACCAGTTCCATTATTTATTTTAATGAGAGCTTTGGGTATAATTTCCGATAAAGAAATTATTGAAACATGTTTATTGGATATGAAAAAACACAATGATATTATTGATTTATTTATACCTTCTGTATATGACGCTGGTAATATATTTACACAACAGGCAGCATTAAAGTACATCGCAACATTAACAAAAGGAAAAACTATAAAACATGTAATGGGTATCCTTATGGACTATTTTTTACCGCATATAGGGGAGCTTAATTTTAAGCACAAAGCATTGTATCTTGGATATATTGTAAAAAGATTACTCCTTGTATTTATAAAAGCTGAATTGCCTACAAATAGAGATAAATATACTGCGAAAAGAATCGAACACACCGGGATTTTACTAGCAGAATTATTTAGAGAATATTATAAAAAAGAACTGGATAGTATTCATTTGAAAATAGATAAAGAATATTTTTTTAAAAGGGGTTCAGCATTATCCTATCAAAATGAGAATTTTCCATCTTTATTTACCAAGAATAAAGATTTATTTTTTTCAGAAAAATTAGTCCAAGAAGGATTTAATAAAGCTTTTAAGGGTAATTGGGGGGCAGAGGTACATACAAAACGCGTTGGCGTTGTTCAAAGTTTAAATAGACTTTCATTCTTTTCTTTTATGTGTCAACTAAGAAAAACAAATTTACACATAGGAGATTCTAGTAAAAGTATAGAGCCTAGATTAATAAATGCCACACAATACGGTTTACTGTGTCCATTACATTCGCCCGATGGTGGAAATGTGGGGTTACATAAGCACTTAGCGACATCTGTTCACATTACAAATGGTGTAAAAGTAAAACCATATATTAACTACTTGAAAAAAATAAACATGATTTTAATCGAAGAGTGTTCAAAAATTATGCTGGCAAAATTAACAAAAATTTTCATTAATGGTGCTTGGGTAGGTTGTACGAAAGAACCCACTATGATTGTGAATACTATGAAAATACATAGACGAAATAATTTAATTTATTTATATTCAAGTATTTTGTTTGATATTAAACGAAATGAAATACAAATATGGTTAGATGCTGGAAGATTATGTAGACCATTATTTTATATTGACGCAGAAGGACCTAGTTTTAAAAATAAATCATTTATTGACAAATTTAATAAAGATGATATTACTTGGAATGATATGACATGTGGTTTTAATAAAAAGTTAAATCAACTTGATAAATATAGCATATACGAAGAAAAGATATCTGATAAAGTTCTTATTGAAAATAGGGGGATAATAGACTATGTTGATGCTTTTGAAGGAGAAGGAATGAAACTAATGAAATCAACAACATCCCTAGAAGATTTAACAAACGAAACACATATTGAAATACACCCCTCTCTTACTCTTGGTTTTATGGCAAATCAAATTATTTTCCCCGAAAATAATCCTTATCCTAGAAATGCTTTCTCATGTGGGCAAGCAAAACAGGGGGTTTCTTTATACAGTACAAATTTTCAGAATAGGATAGATAAATCAAGTTTAATTTTAAATTATGGACAAACACCTTTAACAAAAAGTCGTTATTTAAAACATTTTACAAACGAAGAACACCCCTATGGTGAAAACGCAATAGTGGCTATTATGTGTTATAGCGGATATAACGTTGAAGATGCTGTTATTATTAACGAAGGTTCTTTAAAAAGAGGATTGTTTTCAACAACATATTACAACGCATATGAAGATAGAGAAGAATCGAGTAATATTTCAAGTCAAAAAGTAAATTCGACTTTTATGAATATTGAAGATAACAACGTTTTGAATATTAGAGAAGGTTATGATTATAGTAAATTAGATAAAACAACAGGTTTAATAAAAGAGGACCAAATGTTAAATGAAAAAACTATTGTAATCGGAAAAGCTACAAACAGCTTACTCGAACCAGATATGTTCGTGGATTCTTCAGTAAAATGTAAGAAAGGTCAAACAGGGTTGGTAGATAAATCATTTATTACGGAGGGCGAAGAAGGTCAGCGGATAGCCAAAGTAAGAGTTCGGTCTTTAAGGATTCCGCAAATAGGTGATAAATTTTGTTCAAGAGCAGGTCAAAAAGGAACCATCGGTATTGTGTTGCCTGAAAGTGAAATGCCTTTTACAGAAGATGGATTAAAACCCGATATTATAGTCAACCCACATGCTATGCCATCTAGAATGACAATTGGACATTTAGTTGAAGCCTTATTAAGTAAAACAGCAAGTATAATTGGAAGTTCTGGTGATTGTACCGCTTTTATTAATAAAGGTCCAAAAGATAAAATTTTTGGAAAAGTATTATCACAAAATGGTTTTCATAGCAGTGGAAATGAAATACTATATAATGGTATGACTGGTGAACAATTGGAAACAGAAATATATATAGGTCCTACTTATTATTTGAGATTAAAACATATGCCAAAAGATAAAATAAACTATCGGGCCAGAGGTCCCAGAACAGTTCTCACCAGACAAACTGTGGGTGGTAGAGCAAATGACGGTGGTTTAAGAATTGGTGAAATGGACAGGGATTGTTTAATAGCCCATGGTATGAGTGGATTTGTAAAAGAATCTATGATGGTCAGGGGTGACCAATATTATATGGCTATATGTAATCAAACCGGTACAATAGCAGCGTATAATGAAACAAGGAACCTTTTTTTAAGTCCAATGGCCGACGGACCCTTAAAATTTGTAGGTAATATAGAAAATGAAATGAATATTATTAAAAAAAGTTATTTCGGGAGAGATTTTAGTATAATAAAAGTTCCGTATGCTTTTAAACTTTTAATGCAGGAATTAAAAACAATGAATATACAGATGAGAATAATTACGGAAAATAACATAGATAAATTAACCACATTGGTGGAAGGCGAAAAAATCAATATATTTAAAATGAAAGATTTAAAAAAAAACAAAAAAGTTGAATCAGTGGATAGTAAAGAAGATGCTATGAGTAAAACCAATGATGAAGTCCCAGCGGGTTCAAATTCACCAGATTATGACGCATACACTCCAGAATTTGACGCATACAACCCAGATATGGCTGATTCAACGGAAGATGAATTTTCAAACTTAGATAAAAATACTGAAGAATCAAGTAAGAATGAAGATGATGAATATGGTGATTTTGAAGTATACAACAACAATGTGGATATAGCGCCAGAATTAGAAGGTTTATCAGAAAATTTACAAATCGGCGGTAAGGTAAAAATCAGAACGGGTAGGGGTATATCAAAGGGTAATTTTACTGTATTGGGATATTCTTTAAGAAGTAATGAATATACCTTACAAAGTTTGGAAAGCGGTGAATTAACGGTGGTTGATAAAAAAAATATAATAACTAAATTTTCATCTTTAGAAGATCCAAACAAATTGAAAATTAGTGAAGATATTAATTTAGATGTGGATGAGTTACCGGCTATGAGTGAAACATTTACATTAGATGAAAGTAATAGTTATAATGATGAGGACAATAATGTAGATGATGATGAAGTATTTGCTGACGACCAATGGTATCCAAAACAATTAACCGAAGAAGAATTACAGGAAGACGATGATGACGAAGAAAAAGAAGTACGAACTGTTGAAAAAATATCAACAGACGATACTAATAAATCCCTTAGGTTATTAGCATATAAAGAAGAAGAAAAAGATGATGGAGACACGGAATCGGATAAAAGTGATATTAAAAAAACAACTATAAATTGATTTTATATATTCATTAAAATATATAAAAATAAAAAATTAAATTAAATATATAAAATGAGTCAAAAACAAAATAGTAGAACAATCTCAAAAATATATAAATCACGTAATATTTTACTCGATATTTTAGATGAAAGGGGGTTTGAAACAAATGATTATCGTGGTTTTGGTATCAACGCCATTCAATTAATGTTCAATAATAAGCAATTAGATATGTTATTGGAAAAAAGTAGTGGAGAAAAAATTTATGTAAAATATCATATTTCAAATAAATTAAGAGAATCACATGTGTACGATTATATTGATGACTTATTCACTTTAGAAGAAATATTAGGACCCAATGACGAACTGTTAATAATTATAAAAGACCAAAATATTAATAAAACTTTAGAAGAATTAATGGAGTTTATATTTAAAAAAGATAAAATATTTGTCAATGTTTCCTGTATGAAACATTATTTATTTAATATATTAAATCACGACATTGTACCGCCTCATAAAAAATTAAACACGGATGAGAAAAAACAAATTTACGAAAAATTTAAAATTACGAAAAATAGCGAATTACCTGAAATATCCAGATTCGACCCAGTAGCAAAGGCAATCGGTTTAAAACCTGGCGAACTTTGTGAAATAACCAGACCAACATCAAACTCAATTAAAGCAAAGTACTACAGATTATGTCATTAAAATATTACAATAATATATATTATGCCAAATAAATTTTCTTTTTTGAAAGACAATATTGATAAAAATATTAAACTATTTAGCAATGAAGATATAGCAGAACCCGTTTCAGGGACTGTCAAATATACAGTAGGGAGTGAAGATGCTTCAGACATGGATAGAATAATGAATGATACATATGAATTAATTGGAAAAATTAAAAGCAAAAAATCTACAATATCTGAAGAAAAAAAAAAAGAAAATATTAGCGCTAATAGTGATTTAGCAGATTTTTTACAGGACGAAATTATCCAACCATCACTCAATAATTATAGAAACTTAGAAGCAATTAAGGGTGAATTTAAAGATTTAAATCTTCATAAAAATGAAATTTTTTCTAAAAAAAACAACAAATATAAAGAAAAGTATAAAAAATATTTAAATGCAATAAATAAAAGCAGTGCTTCGCACATTTTAAAATTGGATATTTACGATAGAAACATTGAAGATAATATATATATAATCTACTATTTACTTTCTTATGGCGTGATTGGTATGTTTATTTTTAAATTATTATATAAATAACTTTTCTTTATTTAATGTAAATAAGATGTCTTCAAGTCAAGGAATGAATTACATTAGAAATAAAAGAAAATTCAATAAATACGTTAAAAATAATATGCCAGAGGGGTTTTCTACAATAGAAGGAGCTGTAGGAAGTGTAAATGTAAATGATAAATTACACGAATTAGAACTCGAGTATAACAAAGTTTTACAGAAATATACCACATCATATGAAAAGCTTATTAAAACCAGAATGGTGGAAGATATAGATATTAATAGTTTAAAAGGAAAAACTGCGAGATATGGTGGTCAAAGTTATTTTGTGACAAATAGAGGTGTTATGAGAAAAATAATGGCACTTAATCCCAATGATTTGGTAAAATTTGAGTGTAATCCACCTGAAAGAGAAATAACAGAAGCACAAAAAAGAAAATTAATCGACGACGGGGAACCTCTACGA
>JGI20160J14292_10003304_pt1 | contig 12401 bp, 11 predicted proteins | sample COG_10_FD_14292 | JGI IMG/M metagenome (IMG submission 14292) | reverse complement strand
TGGCGCACAGGCTTATAAACTCTTCAGGTAGCTCTATCTTTTCTTGAACTTCGATAGGTTCTTCTGCAAAGAGATCCGAAAACTTTTCAAGATCCGTTCGGCTTGTAATTGAGTCCCAGGACTGTAGTTGTGTGAACGACCCAAATCGCCTGACAATACGACGGATATTACGACCGCGATAATCACAAACCCAACAATGATAAACGTTTTTATCTAAGTTAACAGCAAACTTAGGTTTGTGGTGGTTGCACTCAGGACACTTGTAGTAGTGCTCATCTTTTGAAGTTGGTCTATCTGGACCTAGAATTTGACGCAAGATCTTGAGAGCAGCACTCTTGTTTATCACAGTATTCTTTAAATCTCTCATATTAGATCTCGCGTTATTCCAGTTTTGTTAATGCTAATAAACAAACAAGCCCCCCAGAATTCTGAGGGGCTTGTTTACTCTATCTAGTCAGTCACTCGCTCACAGACACGACTTCAACTTCAAAATTAAGTTCGTGACCCGCAAGAGGGTGATTCATATCAAGCACAATCTGGNTTTCCTGAACCTCTTGAATCTTNGCTAGAAACTGACCNCTTGGACCATTACCCTGAATAGTTCCTCCNATCTCNAATTCGAAATCTTGAGAAAAAGCAGAGCGAGGGACAGTCTGTAGTGCTGCCTCGTTCCTAGGACCATATCCCTGCTCTGGAGTAAGCATAAAGGTCTTGGTCTCTCCGGCAGTCATACCCACAACTGCGTTGCTAAATCCAGGGATCATTTGCCCAGAACCCACCTTGAAACTAACCGTTTCTCCTCGGGTGTGAGAGTTATCAAATTCAGTACCATCAGTAAAGGTACCCACGTAATGAACACTGACATTGTGTCCGCTTGTTACTTTCATTTTATTTCCTATGTACGATGCTCTAGCATCATATGTATAATAGCACAAGGAAACCTGACTGTCAACTAAAGTTTAATGAACTCAAGAATCTTTTTCTAAAGTTCCTGTCAGGATGTCCATAAGTGGCAGCACCACGCCCCAGCTTTTATTCTGATTTTTCATGTGGTGATTCCAGTGCCAAGGGAAGTACTTCTTCGTGAATTCAGGGTGACGGTGTTGGTAATTGTGTACAACGAAGAAAGTTATAGCATATGCCGCCATACCAAAATATATCGCCGGTGCCAGAAATAGTAACGGCAAGTGCAGTAGTAACAATATTGGACCCCCGATCAACTCAATCTTTGACAGCGCTTATCAACAAATTGGTTTGCCCTGCTAACCAAGTGGTGATCTCGAAGATGAAAGGAGAAGATGCTCTTCTTCTTTTTACCCAAACCATGGAACAGGTACTTGTGAACTCCATATTCCAAGGCGTTTCCGAGCATAAGTCCAATCATAAATAGAGCGATGTTGTGTATCATGATGGCTCCCTATATTATGATAGTATCACCAATAACTACTCGCTGTCTATTCTTTTTTATATATTTTCTACTTGCCAGCCAGCTTTTGCTATAACAATCGCATCTGCCTGATCGTATGATTCGGGTTTAGGGTTTCCAAATCTGGTGTATTCTATTTTAAAACTACTCTCATTCTCTAGAAGATGGACCAGTACTACTTGCTTAGCTTTCTTTCCTCTCGGGACTTTTATGCCGGCGTGCTTACGAGCTGATGTTGATCCAATAAACTTCGGCTTAATCTCAAACAGTTCATAGATAAGCCAAGAAACTATACCATTGAATCGAGTAAGCGTTGAGAGTGTTTTAGCTGATGACTTTCCTCCCATAAACATATGCAGAGATTGTTCTACGTAGATATGCTCAACTGTCTTATCTTTTTCAAGTTGACATTTTTCGAGCAAATCAAGCAAGTACTGCTTCATTACGACTGTCTTCTCGAAAACATCCTTGTATTTTCGTAAATCAACCGAGTCGTAGTGAATAAGTTTCCCCTCGGATACAATCGCCACGCCAGTTATGCTTGTGCTTATGTCAAAGCCGATAATCATATTTATATTATACTATATGTCTATCTTAAGTTTAAATGAAAGATTATCACTTTCTTTCTTTAATATTGGATTTGACAATGTAGCAACGCCGATGAGGTTCTTGTATTTGTCATAAACTGCGACTCTTGAAATATACACCTGCCTCTCGAATGATGCGGAATAATCTGAGTGACTGGAACTGACTGTATTCTTTATTTTTCGATCTGACGTTTCTTCATAAATATGTGAAGAGGTATATTCCATTTGAGTTTGTCCCTTTTCAATGAAAGTAGGATTGTTGGAATAATTAACCTCTCCGACTTCTGCGTGAGCAAACATAGTCGCAACCTGGGTCTCAGTGTGTCCCTTGAAGTCGAGAGAAAAGGAAGCGGTTACAAAGGTAGCTCCGCCGACTGTTGTTTGATTTACATCATCGTTCGAGCCAGCGCCGTAAAATAACCAAGAAGGATTGGAAAGAGTCCCGCCAGAACCAGAGGTCATTGCAATCTGGGTTGTAGACAAGTTCCAAGATCCGGTGAGAAGCAAAAACCCTTCTTCGTACAAAGCAACTCCGGCAACAGAACCAGAGCCAGTGCTGCCAGGAGGTCCTACTTGAATCAATTCCCCATTCTGTCTTTGATCTTGCAACTCTCCGATCAGGGATCCTGAGAAATACCACTTAAGAGAAATAGAACCAGGATTTATCTTGGTGCCATAGAAGATCGATGGTATAGAGATTAAGTTTAGTGTTTGCGTGTCTTTATTCCAAAGTGGAGACGAGTTGCTTACCTTATAGTGTCTACTCCTAACCGCATAGAAATTTAGTTTATTCCTCAGCGCCACATAATGAGAATTGTATGATGATGTCGACGCATATGGCGTAGTTATGTACTCTCTAGTGATCGAAGAAGATAACGGATAAGATGCTGTCAGAATTGAGCCATACTGAAACTCATTGTAATCGGAATTGGCTCCGACGGTCTTGAAACTTGACCGTGCGCTATCTTTACTAATGTAAGGGTAAATCCTCGCGTTATCCAGTAAGAAATCTACTGCCGAGCCGGAGGCTGTATAGTCAATAACCTTAGCGTCATAACTTACCGTTGGTCCCTCTCCAACGATCCTGTCAGTATCAACAAGAGGGCGGTCGATATTGTATTCATACAGACTTAGAAAACCATTGCTGGTATTTCTTACTTGTCCAGTGCTATTACGAGTTCCTGTCTGCTTCGGTATGTTATTATAGTATACCTGTCCATCATAAACAAAGAAGCTACTTTTTGGAGTAGCCTCCATTGTATTTAATAAGATATCGCTTTTTTTAAATTTCTTATAGGACATGCGCGGACTCCAAAGTGCTCTAGTAGTCCAATCGCACCCTTAGAATTAACTCGTTCGAAGGATCCTTGCGAAGCGGCTCAGATAGTTTTGCTGTTGCCATTAGCTCATTAGCCGAGTTGTATAGACCGACGGTCGTGATATAAGCCACTGGAGAATCTGTCGCAACCTCCTTGACTCTAATCTTACTACCAGATACATATGTCGGGTTAGAGCTATAGTTGAACTTGTTGTGTGGAACGCGACAGAAATAAATCTTGGAGTTAATCTCAGTAGTGTTGTTGTACGACAAGTTCTGTACGCGGCGGCGAAGAACATCGCAAGCTCCACTGATCGAAGATGTCTGCAGTGTCTGTGCGACTGTTTGATATCCTGCAGAAGCTGAGTTGAACTGTGTTACTCCACCAAAGATTGAAGAGCTGATTACAGCAATTCCAGCTTGATAGAACAAAACACCGTGTGCCACTGAGGATCCTGACTGAAATAGGACTCCGTAGTCTCCTCCAAACGTGTTAGTGGTCTCACCTGTGTTTGATGCGCTCACATCATAGAGAGTCTTTGTGCCCGCAAATGGTGATGCCCAAGACCCAGTGCCGAGTGTGAGGCTGAATGTTCCTTTCTTTACTTGATCTTTCGTCAAGAGACGTGCAAAACTAACAATGAAAATATCCTTCATTGTTCCTGTACCATCAAGAGTCAGATCACTTTCAAACTTTCTAACTCCGTCTGTTGTAGAGCCGGTGTAACCAAGAAGAACCTGAGAGAACTGATTGTATAAGTTGATCTTCTTGCTGTTCTGTGTCGCAGCAGAAGATGATAGAGGGCTAGACTCATCAAACCCAACTGTTAGATCGAAGATGTGGTTAGCAGAAGAGCTTAGGTACGGGTAATCGTACACAGACTGAAACATGCCGTGGGAATAGTTTTTGATATTAGTATCATCTGGCCAGGTTCCATAAGCGCCACTTAAAATAGTGCCAGTTACAGGAATCACTTCGTGTAGCAACGTTCTAGTAGTTGTTACATCTGAGTTGATATCTATATTTTCATAATTTTGGACTGCCATTTGTATCTCCGTTTATACTATGCTGGTGTATTGAGTCTAATAAGTCTGACAGGTATTTGGGCTGCGGCTGTGGACCTGACACCTGTTATGTATACCGTTGTATCGATATAATCAAACGTGTCGCCTGAAGCAAACAAGTTTTGAGCCGTCTTCCCGTACTGAGTAAATACTGACGGAGTTGCTGTTCCGGAACCACCGGTATACGTTGTGCTGAAGTTAACAGCGGCGGCAGATCCTCTGGGTCCAGCTAATACTGACTTCTCAGAACGACCACTAGTTGTAGGAGTATAGAGCAAGTTAGCAACTCCTCTGGCTGAGTAGTTTGAGTAACTTGCCAAGTTTGTAGCTGAAGTTGAAGAACCTGCACTCTCCAAGCTATCTGGGACAGTTATTGTTGTAGAGGAGGCGGGAGCCGAGAAAGTACTAGCACCGTTAAGCTGCCAAACACCACTGAACAATCGATTATCGACCTGTACCGTGAAAGAGCTGTCCATCATATCGTTAGAGACAATGTAGTTTGCGCGGTTTGTGGAGTCAGCTGTTAGGGTGGAGTCATCGATTCCAGACTCTACATATAATAGCTGTGTGTCTGTTGCGCTATTTGCTAACATTACTTTTTTGCTATCGATACCTAGTAGCGAAGCTGTTCTCAACTTCTCTCTTGTCTCAGAGTTTGTTGCAACATAAAAGATTGTACCAGAAATCTGAAGCGCCTTATCGAAGTTCTGATTAACTTTGATTGATGGCATATACAACAGATTAGTGTTCGTCATAGAAAGCAATCCGGTAGTTTATAGCAGAGTTCTGTGCTGTGACTGCCTCTAGGACAGGAGTCTGCAGGATCTCCAAGTCGTAATATGCCGACCCGGACGGATGAGATCGGTTGTATTGACTGTAGTTGACTTCATCGTCACCCAGAGCAAACTTAGTAATTGAAAAATTACCATCTGCCATTCTGCGTCTTCCGACCTCTGTCAATACGGCATCCATGATGATGTCGTTTGAGTTATCTAAAATTGCCATTTATTTTCCTCTTCTTTCATAAATAGTTGCTTTTTTGTTTGTTTGACGATAAGAATCTTTTTTATTAGACTGATCCGGAGTATCGTACAATCCGAATTGGGACATTTAATGTCGAGTTTGTAGATAATCCCTGTATGTATATAGATGATTCAATGAAATCGTATCTTTCAGAAGAACCAAATAAGTTATAGCTAGTCTCTCCGAATTTTGAATATCTAAAGTTAGTTGGAGAACTAGAGTCTGCGGAGATATCATTAATGGTCTTTAGGTTCAGTGCAAAAATCGTGGATCTCGGTCCCCCAAACATCGAGTGTGTCTCTCCGGATCCAGCAGCTACCTCAACCACGCCATTGTCTGACGCCTGTACTCGATAGCAATCGTAGTTGTCAATGATTCCAGGTAGGGAGACTTTAGTACCAGTCTTTAAAGGACCCAGGTTCATATAAAGCACATCATTCTCGTCATTCTCGAATTGAGAGTCAGATGGAGAGAATAACACGTTTTCGATAAACCTTGTATCAACATAAGTAAGATAATACTTGTCATACAAATCTAGATTGTAAATGTATGACTCTTTATTTTGATGTGTGGGGTCAATGTCTAGTACTGTGTCTGGGATGATTCCAGATTCGATAACCAACTTTGCCTGATCGTGACGATCATTTTCTATGATGAAAGAAGAGCCTATGCTTGGTTCAAGGCGACGACGAGTCTCTTTGTTGACTGCAAGGTAGTAAAAACCATCAGTATGCGCGCTTGTCGAGGAGCTAACTAAGTTATTGACCATAACTTGTGGAATATACATAACATCCACTCTTGCAAAATTCATCAGTGAATTATTTAGAGTGCCTACTTCTGTCGCGAATGATTCTAGAATCGGTGGGAATGAGTCAAGAGAGAAGTTGCCAGTGTCTCGATTTCCCAGAGTGTAGTCTACCTCGTCGTCACCCAAAGCGAACTTAGATACTCGAAAGTTGCCCTGAGCTAACTTTCTTCTACCAAGGTCTGTCAGCACAGCGTCTAAGACTATTCCGCCTGCATTATCCTGAAAAGCCATTATGAGTCCTTCAACTTATACGTAATGTTTAGATCTATTTTCTTGCCTGTTTTTTTGGAGGTTAGCCTAAATTTAAAGCTCTTATCCCAGATTAAGTCTTCCGCTGCTCCGACAGTCAAGTTACCAACTTGCGATGCAGCAGTCTCCTCNTAATCGACATCGGAATCATCGTATATCAAGTGATTTATTGACGGCTTGATGTCTAAGATCTTCTTAAACGCTATACTGATATCTCTGGGAGCCTCTTGTTCAAACTCTGATTCGTAGATCACATCAAATTCGGTATACTTGTATCCGCCATCATCTTTTAGCTCTACAACTTGCACAGGGGGCAAATGACCTGTTATTCCATTCGCATTAACAAATCTAAATAAGTAATAGAATTTCTTATTTGTTTGAACCTTCTCTTCGTAAAAGCAATTTGAGTAATAGTTCTGACCAGTTGAGTTGTTGATCAAATCCTTTGTGTATACCAGATTTCCATCAAAATTAGATATTGAGGTCGGTTCTTTGTCGATCCTGTACACTTGCAAAGATACTATCGGGGACACCGAGTCTTTAGAGAGAATACTGCTGTCTAGTAAATTGTTATAAGACAAATAGTTAGCTCTAGCCTCTGCGTCTGCGACACTAATAGGAGTCGGATATTGACCTGTCTTTATTTTGGTTTCGTTCTCTATTTCAGTCTTTGGAGTTACTCTGAACGCCTCTTTGTTGATGTAGAACCCAATAATCTGTGAGTTGTCCATTCTTTGATATGGAGTTATATCTGGTGCCACAGGTGGGTGATCTAGTGTCGCAACAACTTTGGTTGCAATCAGTTGCCGGACTATCTTATAAGTCGGACGATAATCCATATAAAAGTCAGCCATATATTTATACGGTGAAGAGATCTGCGCGTTTGTAGCATAGGTGTTTGGGGCTATTGTGACCAGCGATATTTCTGTTCCAGTGTCTACTGTACTGCCTTCATAAGTTAACCCTGTGTTACTTTGGATTATATACTGAACCGATTGTTCTGCCCAAGAGGCATAGAATTCATCTATTGCTGCGTGGGGGTTTGTACTTAAACCCAAAGCTATTTTCTCTTCCAACATTGTCTTAAGATCTTCGTCGCTCTGGAGTGCATCGATAAACGCGATAATTGGAAGTGTAATCTCTACACCGCTGTCCTGATAGTCTATACCTAAGTATACGTGCCGCTCTATTGCTTCTGCCTGCGGAGTACTTAGGTGTGTTACTGTGACGTTGTTTGAGTTTAGGTTCGTCTGCAGATTTAATAACTGCTCAGTTGTGGCTCCTGTCGATGCGTCGAAAAACTCTATGCAATTATCATCGGCTTCTATGGTTGATATTCCCGATCCCAGCGTTGTCTCTCCGATACCTATTGCTTCTCGAATCTTGTCGCCTGACGTTACTGTCCCTATGTTTCTAGAAGCTCTGAGGTTGCTGTATCTATAGCTTGACCCCGGAATTGCAATATATGCATAAACAAAATATGTATACTGCTTTCCGTATTGAACTTGTGTATCATAATATTTTAAGTTCAGTCCGTCGTGTGAAGTAAGAGAGCCGTTGTTTAGGAAAAACATCTGCTGGATCGTTCTAAAATCCTGACCGGTAGTTACTGGGGTGCCTTGTACTTTCTCGATGCTGTATGCTACTGTCTCTGTTTCTGATAACGGCGTGATTAGATCAAGAGACTCCATAAGTCCTTGCATACTTTCTGGTTCGTCTAAACCGATCTCTGTTGCTCTTTTTTCTAAAGTCTCCACAACTTCAGTCAATGCTTGTGTCGCAGCTATAGATTTTCCGTATCGATAAGCAGCACCTGTGTTCTTGGCAATTGCTGTTTGCAGTTTTTTTCTATCAACAATCATCGAGTCGCCTGATATCTGCGCAGTATTCTGGCTAGCTATTCTCAAAAACATTGCTGGAATATCAATGGATTGGTGTGCTGCGCTTTCTGATTCTGTTATCTCTAATAAACCAGTGTCATCACTTGAAGGACCCAACCTAGTTGTTTCTCTTACATAATCTATTCTACTAAGAGCCCCTCCGATGCTTGAGGCGTTAGCGTAGCTGCTGGCTAAATAAGCCAACACCTCTTCTTCTAATTCATTATTTTTGATTATTTCCAGCAGGGTTCCTGAGCCCTCGGAGTGCTCCACGGGAATAGACACTTCTATATTTAGAGGATATCTTTCTATCGGGCTGCCAGCCACTTCACGATCGATCAGTTTAAAAATATTTTCATCTGTCTCGTGCGTAGGTATATAAAATAGATTACTGGTCATCGCTTCAATCTGACTAGTTGTGGAACTAGAGAGATTATTTTGTACAAACGCTCCCGTCAAAAAACTTCTCAGGTTTAGTTTATAATCGTAGTACTCGCCACTTGTCGGAGACACATCTGTTAGCTTGGCAGGGAAAGGAGGCGGTGCGTTTACTACCTGCTTCTCTTTCGGCAGATGTATCTTCTCTAAATCGCGAGTCCCTTCGTGCGATACAAAATTTACAAGAGCCGATTCATATGTTGATTTGTCGCTCTCTGTGTATCCTTCAAATAAAGAATCTAAATATACATTTGGTAGCGTCTTTTCGGGGAGGTTTGCCATCTTCCTTTGTGCGCGGTCATAATAGTCTTCGTATGTGTATCCTATATCGTAATGACGATAATCAGGAGACATATTCCCAGAAGCATCAAGGGTTCTCGCTGCTATCGCAGAATAAGGTATTTCGTACTCAAAAGAATTTGCATTGAATGCCCCTTCGGTCACAAGGCGCGAATACGAAGATGTTCCATAAGAACCTCCCTGTAATATTGCGACCCACTCAGCGTCTGTCTTAATCTTAGATTCGTCTGCTATGATTCTGACAGGAATCCTAAAGTTAGGAACAATGAGTTCAGAAGAAGCCGTCGTAATCAAAGCTGAGTTGATCTGAACATAGTTAAGGATACTGTCAGTAGTGATTTCTGATGCTTGGACTTCCGAAATATCTGTATACTCTGCTATAGCTGCGGAGTTTAGAGCGATCCTACTCCCTTCATCGGAGGAGGATACATAATAATACGATCCCAGCGCGGTTCTTAAAGTGTTGTTGGACCCAGAAAATAGATCCGAATCAATGTTCTTTAAATTTATAGCAATCCCACTCATAGTGTATACGATGCCTCTGTGGTGGATGTTGTTGATATAGAGATTTGTGTTGAACTTTCTTGTCCGGAGTCTTCTATATTTCTTATTGTCAATCTTTGTGGTCTGATTGTTTTCGCTGTATAAACACGAGACACTAACGTTTGGTATGCATCTGCTGCAGCGGACTCGAAGGCGGCTGATACTTGAGACTCAACCGACTCTCCGTTGGCAGGAGCGCCAAACTTATCGTTTATTGCCTGCTCTTCAAGGTTGTAATACTGCGGCAATAGGACAATTTCAAACGTTGCGAGTGGGTTGGCTAAATCTTCAGGGACCGCCTCCGCAACTTCAATTGTTCGAGTGATGGTGGTAGAGGCACCAAACAAAGTCCCAGTCGTTGTTGTATTAAGAACAGAAGAGGCTGATCCGGTAGGCGATGAAACACTGAATAGGGGATAGCTTACGTCAAACCCCTGGAGTGGTCTGTACATTCGAATGAGCGGGACATATGACGGCTCCCAATCTTGTGGTGGGTATATTGTCTCAACGATAGACATATTTCCCTCTCCGATTAAATCAGAATCATCGCTGGTTATCTGCTCGTCATAACTAAAAGACAGAGTAAATTCAGGGTCTATTAACCCGATAGAGTCAACTTTCGTTATGGAACTCGCGATATAAGTTAGAGGATCATCTCCAGAAACAAGAAAACTAGCTGCGTCTTCAAATTTAGCCGACCCTGACGACGCAACTTGTGTTGGGTCTTTTATTTTATCAGGGTTATCAGCTAATCGTGCAGATGTCGATCTATATGTTGTCATTTTTGTTTCTTCATTTTTAATCCGCGCAAGGTCGGAGAAATGCCGTTACGGTTGCCGTAGTTAATGTCTATCATTCTCGAAGCTACGTTTATCAGGCTTGGTTCAGTCTTCTTCTTAGATCTATCTTTTTCATTTTTGTAGTTGTCAGAAATATCTTCATCCAGATAATAAATAGCATCATTATCAGATTTAAGGATCCCCTCCAGTGAGACATTTACTTTTCTGATTTCTTTAAAGTTCTCTGAGTCGAGTTTATTCGGGTTGTCAACTACCTCTTTGTCTGTTTTTACGCTAAGAAGTGAAAAGTCTGCTTTATTGATCGACTCTTCAGTTATTGATGTGCATCCGAGAGTTGCCAAGAGATCTTCTGATATCTGTGACGTTGTGGCAGAATCTCTCTGTGGTGGTGTTAGTCCGTTTGATACAAGCTCCTGGTTCACTTGCCTGACTTTAATCGTACTATTGCTCTTTCCCTTAGTTGTTCTTACTACTTTGTTACCGACTATTTGCTCTTCTAAAGACGTGTTCGCCATTTGCGATACTTTTGACGAGTCCTTGATGGTCGATATTGTAATAGTTAATTTTGGCATTTGTGTTTATTTTCGCTTGTCTATTAAAGTGTTTCGCTAGAGGTAGATTCTTCTAAATCTTCAAATATATCGTCGTTCTGCCCCGGAGCGCCAGGATTTGGATCAAAAGGAAATCCAGCTTCTCCGCCTATATCTGGCGAGAGACCACCACCGCTACCACCACCGCTACCACCGCCGCTACCACCGCCACCTGGACCGCCTCCTGGCGGTCCACTCCCATCCGTCTTGGTCGGCATAGATAGATTAATTGTCTCTGGTAACGGCTGGAATATTGATTCGAAACCGGTGACTGATGAGGAGTCTCCAAATATTATTGAACGTTCCGCCTCTAACCCAGCAGCTACGCCGGCTGGAGTATTATTAGACGGAAGATCTGTGCTTTCATAATAGGATGTATATAGTGAGCTTATCTTATCTCTGAATGATTCAATCGCACCTATTGTGCCTGTATCTGGGGCAATCGCTTCTGTTTCTGCNATAGCTGCAGCATACAGCGCAGTCATATCTCCGTTAAACTCATTAAATACTAGCTCTCGATGCATGTAATATACAATCGGCATCAGATACCATGGAGCCATATGTGGAGAGTCAGAATAAGATTCTGTTGCGCCAGTGATGAAAAAGTCATTGAAAAAACCATCTGTATTATTGTAACTGCATTGCTCTGTGGCTGTTTGATAATAATCTTCGAATTCTCCATCGATTAGTTTTTTATAGTTGTTTACTATTGATTCATAGATCGACAGAGTATTATCTACTATTGAGACTTTATACCTAAGAAAACTAGTAGACCAAATATCTTCTCTTCCCGCTGATTCATAGATCGAGAAAGGACCAGCACATTCTTGGTGTTCAAAGCACATCAGGCGATATCCGTTCAATCCTCCGGATTCTATGGATCCTGTATTAGTGGTATTGAAGCTTCGAAGTATACAATACGTAAACTCTTCACTGTCTGTATCAGTTAAATCAACGCCAGAAATGCCCAAAACACGAACACTAGAAATGCCCAGATCCTCTAGACCACTACTAATGAATTCGGTTCCCAACTCTGCTGCCGCTTGCGAGGATGCTGGTGCGCGTCCTTGCACGGCGCGTGCTGGCGAATCTGGATCGTTATCAGATCCGAAAGTAGGAGGTGCTTCTACATAAACATCACGCGCTAGTGGGTATTGTCCTTCACTATTATCATAAGAGTAATTTGTTGTAATCTCGCCGCAAGAATTATAGTTGTCTATTGAGGGGGATACTTTGTTTTGCCGGTCTCGATATGCATCTTCTTTACTAGCTTTCTTTGTCCAGGCACCTCTCATAATGTTTGTGTTATCTAATCTAAAGGCACTATTCAGCACCTTGTCGCTTATGCTGAGCAGTTGCTGCATTCGTTTAATA
>JGI20160J14292_10003301_pt1 | contig 12412 bp, 4 predicted proteins | sample COG_10_FD_14292 | JGI IMG/M metagenome (IMG submission 14292) | reverse complement strand
AAAACCATGTTTTCACAGCCATTCATTTTTTCCTCTATACTATTTGCATGTTATCTTTTTCATGGAAAAAATAAAATTCACTAATGATGTATTCTATGTATACTTTTGGTAGGGAATAACTGTACTAATATGTGAAAATGTCAGTCCGGACCGAACTAAAAAAATAAAAAAAAATAAAAAAAAATAATAATATGATGATGATGATGGTAATATAATTAACTAAAGTAACATATTATATTCGGTATTTTTGGCATGTTTCCTCTAGCGTATAGAAAAGAAATGAAAAGAAAGAGAAATAAAGAACAGAGAGAAAAAAACACACAGAACGCTTCTGTTTATAAATCTGAAGCAAAATAAGAAAGGAACTTGTTGTTTAACGAATATAATTCACGTAACGAACAAACACAAATCGAGCAAAAATGTCGAGTGTCGCATCCGCGAGCACGGCCCTGGGCAGCCAAGCGGCGATCATCGACCTTACGGGGGAGGATGACAGTGGCGTTACCGCGTCCACCTCTGCTGTCCCAACAGCGCCAGCCCCAGCAGCGTCTACAGAGCCAGCATACGATCCCACGTGTGACTTGGACGACTTGGACGAGTCGGAGCACGACAGCTCGGGGGGCTCGGAGCACAGCTCAAGCGACTCAGAGGAGGAGTTCTACGACGAAGACGACTACAACGAAATGGAGGATCTGAGGAAAGAGGACTTGCCGACAAAGAAGAGGAGAAAAGACGCTCGTACGTACATAAAGAAATATGTCTCTGAGAACCTGAACGAATTTTCTGGAGAGGCGAAAATAAAGAACTTGTGTGTATTTTGGTTTTTGACGATGGGAGTCAATACCAACGAGCAGACCATGAATAGCGTCACTAAGGAGAAATTTCTTACTTTTTCGGAACGAGAATTTCAAGTGTTCTCCGCGTTGTCGGGTAGCATGGCGTACGATTCCATCGTAAAGGTGGTGGAATACCTTGTTCCCTCTGCTTCGGGCGTGGTCGATCCGTTTGCATTTGTCGTGATTGATCCCCATACGGCAGTATTAAAAGAGAAATGTGCCGTGGCGGATGCGGCAGACTGTCGGGTGGACAAGATTTGTGAGAGCCATAGGACAGTGGTTGAAAACTGCGAAGCTTGCACGAAGAGAGACGTTGACACTGGTTCAGAAGCGTTTCGGATGGTCAAGCCGTGCGAAAAGCACCAAGAACTGGTGAAGGGGTGCCCATGCTTGGTGGAGAGGGCACAGAGCGAGATTCGCTGTGTTGCACGAGAAGTGTTCACGGGATGTCCGTCAAAGGATGACGTCTCGGTTGAAGTCGCCGGAAAACGCTGCGACGTCGTGTTCACGCGAACAGAGGGAAACACGGTGATCATCAGCGTGGACGCCCACATTACACCGTACGATCACCACGTCAAGCTGTCGATTGAAGGGAACAATTTAAAGTGTGGAAATCGCACTGTTGTTGTGAAAGAGCGAAAAGTGGAATACGATCACCAAGCAGAACCGTCACAAATTTATCGCAACCTCTGCGGGGTGAGGACTACAACTCAACGCGGCCTGATGCGCCGAAGCTTTCTAGACAAGTTGTTGGCATACCACTCCAAAGCCCCCTTGGCAATTATGTACGAGAAGTTGACAAAGTCCTTTTCTTGCTTCTACGACGGGAAAACACACTGTATGAAGCTGCCGGAAGTGTTTCACTTTCCAGAAGACTGGAACGTGGGCGAAGAATACGAGAATGGCTACAAGAACAAGGAGAGGTCGGTATCCTCCTTTTTCATTAAAGGTCGCTCGTTTATCTCCATTGCCAGCGGCGAAGAAGGGCCGATCTACGGGCACAGGGAATCCCTGAGATTGTTCTATTTCTTTCTCTTTTGCCTCAAATTGGAAATCAAGGACGTGCTCGGCGATCTGTTTGATGCTGCTCTAATGGCGATGATGAAAGAATTGGTGAAACACTTTGAAGCGGGAAAGCACGTGATTCCTTGGCTGCTGCTCATGCAGAACGTATGGCTTGCGATAAAAAACAACCGGAGCGACCCGTTCTACGACGCGCTTGCGACGAGATCGGAAAACGCTCGCAACAAGACGGTACATTTCGACTTTGATGACAGTAACTTTGGAGTTCAGGCCTGTGCGAAAAATATGATCAGCATAGTGATGGAGTTTCCGATTACCGTTACAAAAGAAGGCAAAGAGGTGAAGAAGAGAATCAAGTTTGGCAATTCCCAGGACAGGAACAGTGCCGACCACTCCCCAATCACGGTCCGAGAAGGCCTCCTCGCATGGTTCAAAGAGTGGAGAAGGTGTCCCATGTCACTGCTCTGCGAGGACCCGTTTTGTGTAGACGCCGCGACGGGTCTTCCGGACCTAGACGACCCCGCGTGGGAGAAGCAAACGTTGCTGGGGCATTATCCCTTAACGTCGTCTAAGACTCGTTGTGGGTTTCGGTTCGACGCAATGAAATGTTCCGATTATAACAAACCGTTGCAAATTGAATCCGTGCATCGCTGGGACGCTGTGATCCGAAAAGAGGTCATTCCAGCGGTCGTTGATTACAAGAACCAGTTTTGCGTACGACAAATGTCTTCTGATTATGACTATGAATGGAGCGAGGGATGGTTTGGGGAAAGTAGGGAGCATCTTCCAATATCCAACACCATCTTAGATACACTAAAAGATCCATCGATTAGTTACTATAATATAACGCGTCAGCAACCTTTTGGCAATTGTTTTAAGGGCAGCATCGATTGGATGCTAAAGAAGTGCCCCGCTTTGCTCGAAGACGTCACCTTTACAGATGGCGCCGAAGGGAGCACGACGCGGAGTTTCGCAGTCACTGAGTCGTCCACGTGGGGAGAGTTTGGGAAATGGGCGAGGGGCGAGGGGAAATCGGCGAGCGGCAAAGCGACGGTGACTCTGCCGAAACTAGGGCCAATACGCCTCTTTAATTCAAAGGTGGGGCGAAAAAGTAGCCATACACACACATTCAAAGTAGAGGAATACGTTGGAACTATCGCAACGTTTCTTAAACATCATCTCATCACAAATTACAGCGAAGAGCGCGGCGTAACGCTTAGCGGCGGGTTTCAAGACCTTACAAAAACGGTGAGAGAGTGGCTGCGCCACTGTGAAAGGTGCACACCGCCCTGTCAACCAACGATCACATTCCCAAGCACGCAGCCGGGGATGGACGATGCGACAGGTGGAGATCGCGGTGAGGCCATCTTGCGTGCGGTCAACGAGTTCGAACGGGAAGCCCTGCTACACTTAAATGAACACGGCGGCACTTGGCCATGCTTCCCTCTGGAAGAGGACTCATGCCCGTGGGAGGATACGAGACACGAAGAAAGTTTTACAGGGTGTTCATGTTGTGTGTCCGATTGGAATGGGAATCGTATGAAACATAAAAAAGAAAACGAAGCAAAAGAAGATGCTATTCGTTTAAAAAACGGTTGGTTTCTTACGTCCTCAAGAATAAAACGGGACACGGTGGAAATAGAAAATGATTTTGATAATCATGGGAAGTCTCGGCACGATATTTTCCTCCCGAAAGACGATAAGAAGACTCACCACATCCTTCGCACATTACTGATGTGCTGGGTGTACAAACAAAGTAAAAAGGGGGATGGTCGTGATGGTGCTTCCTACTGGACCGATAGTCGCCTTGTTGCAAACTATGACACAGGGTGCGACGTGCGGCGTGGCGAAGACGCAGAGTGGCTTTGTCGTGGTGTAAGCAATTTCGGAGAATACATCAACGGTTTGTTCAAACGTGAAGTCGGTGCTCATTATGAGTACAGTAGCGAAGAAATTTCGCAATTGGTTCGCTCCAAGTTGCTGTGGCTTGCCGTAACGACGAAGAAAACAGAAGCCACGTACAAGGAAGGCGAGGACAAAGGCTTTAAGGAGTACCTGATCTGGTTCTTAGAGGAGAGCCTGGGCAACACCCCAATGCAACGTGCATTAAAAAAACTGATCGATTGCCCACGTGAACAAGGTAACTCCATTTACCACAGCAATTCTTTTCCGTTAGGGGAGATCATCAAAGTGTGTGTAACGAATAGGAATTGGAATTCATGTGTACAGAAAAGTATGAACAATCATTGCCGGAATCGTTTAGAAAAAGGGTCAACCATTATTTACTGGGGAGGAACAGAACCAAAAGAGGTTGAAAAAATCTCCGCGTACTGTCCAGCCAGCACGGTGTTCGTCGTGCACACGTTTGAGAAAGGAGCGCAGCTCCCCACCGTTGCTATCAATCAGGGCTGCAAGTGGCAGGCGAGAAAGCTCGCGATTGAGAAAGATAGAAGCATTGAACTGTTTCTAGCAGAGCTGGTGAGAAGAAACGGCATAGAAGACAACTTTGACAGAACGATGGTCATCTGGATGCGAACAAGATGGAATTTTATGGTACGCTGCATAGTGGAGTTCGACCAATCGTACTATGGCGATCTTTATAGGGATGTCATGGAAGAGCTGTGGACAAACCCAGACGGGGACGAAGACGGGGAGAGGCGCCCGATGTGGAAGCCACATTTGCCGCATTCAGCGGCGCTCGCACATTGGCCTGGCCAAGGCAACCCTCCGACAGTAGCAGAAACCAATTGCTTTAGTTTTAGATGGGAGTATAAGATTAAAGACGGTGAATGGAAGAAAGGCGAAATGGAACGTCTGTTCTATTATTGCTCCCTCCCAGACTTTGAACAGCCGTCTCCCGTTGTCTTAATTCGGCCAAGCAATGCAAAGCCGTGGGATAAGAGGAATGGTATCGACGAGGCCGGTGTGTGCTTTTCACAGCAAAACGAACGAGCACCACGTGTCCTTGGGCTAACAGATAAGCAAAAAACACAGTTGGAAAAAGCAAAGGTTGCGAGCGAGAAGAAGGAGAAGAAGCCAAAGGCGAAGAAAAGGAAGCGCGCTGCTGCCCCTCCGGCGGCTCCAGCTGTTCCTGCTGCGAAGAAGCAATGCACCACTTCATCCTCTGGCTCTGGTGGCTTCGGTGGCTCTGGCTTCGGTGGCTCTGGCTTCGGTGGCTCTGGCTTCGGTGGCTCTGGCTTCGGTGGCTCTGGCTTCGGTGGCTCTGGTGGCTTCGGTGGCTCTGGTTCTGGTTGTTCTGGCTCCGCGTCTTCCAAGAAGCGCGCTGCCCCTGCTGCCCCTGCTGAGGCCCCTCCAGATGACCATGCGGCAAAGAAGCGTTTTTGTCCTTCCACCAGAGGAGTGGCCTCTGTAGCTGAAACCTTAATAGAGGAAGGAGACTTCTGGCGAGACAGGCGAGAGTACGGGGAAGAAGAACCGGTTTACATCATACGCGTTCGCGGTGTTCAAGTCAAATACGGTCAAGTATACCCAGACTATAGCAAGTATCCATCGCTAAGCAAAGAGGAATTTAGACAAAAATACGAGTTTTATAAACGCGGAATACACGTAGGAGATAAAGTAAGACCAAAAATGGAAGTTCTCAGTCTTCTTAGAAACCCGCCCGCTACTTACTTCACAGTCAAAAAATTAGGCTTTAGATCCGAAAATTTACAATTGATCCCACTATTTTCGGATCTTTCTGATAATTGGCACGGGGCATCTGATTATGAAGTTATTGAAGAAAACATCGACGACAGCGCATCCGAAGGTTCCTCAGACTCAGCAGCTTCGGCGGCTCCAGCTGTTCCTGCCGCGAAGAAACAGTGCACCACTTCATCCTCTGGCTCCGGCGGCCCTAGCTCCGGCTCAGCGTCGCCGGAGAAGCCGCGTGTAGGTCTGGCCTCGTTCTACAACAAGCTGGAGACGGTCGAGGAGCGAAGAGCTGCCTATAAGAATTATTTCGAAAAGGCATTAAGAGAAGCACAGTGTATAATACGAGGAGGACGTCGTCGGGAAGGTGAAAAAGCATCTACTTATCCCGGTCCTGGAACGCCACTTCAAAAAGATCATTGCAAAGCTTGCCCGTGGGTGTGGGATAAGGTAGAAGAAATAAAAAAGATGGCAAAGTTCAAGGCGGACGGCGGCTGTCGTGAAACACAAATCAAATACCTAGGCAAAGAATGGTTTGACGAGCAATTGTATCAGTACAACCGTGATCTCGCAAATGTATTTGGGACTAGGCAACCCCATTTGTTTATGGTTGGGAACCTGTACAATGAACACGTAGACGAGTGGAACAAGCATACAGGTCTAAAAAAGGTGGAAAAGGTGGAAAGCCAAAATTATGCAATCGGTGATTTGGTCACATTAAATAACGGTTATGCGGTCTTGCGCGGTGAAGATATAAAGAGTGTTTGGCAAGTTAGGTCTTATAAATCTAAAAAAGGTTGTACATATTATCTGAACCGTCCTGACGGAGATGATTTTAAATGTCATGTTTCAAGAGTTGGCAGACATGCGTTTCATGAAATAAAAGAAAGCAACATTGAAGGCATTGCTTTATCGCCAATGACAAGTGCGAATGATATCAGGAAAGAAGAACCAGAGCGGGGGGAGGAGAAAACCGACCCGAAAACCGACGTCACTAAAAAGCAGCACTGCTGGTCAGAATCTGAAGACGATGAAGACCATGAAACGAACTCCTATGGCATGAGGCTGGACGCAAACTCCAATACAATTGATGCCTCTCGCCAGCGGAGTAAGGAGGCATTAGAACAAGGTGTCTGGTAAGATATACTTTTTCGAGGAAGGTAATGAGCTGCCAGCGGAATAAAAAAAACGTTAATTAATTTTACTTATTGTTCGAAAGGGGGAAAGTAAGTCTTATTCATAAAAAAATGTCGTGTACTCTTTTGGGATTTTCAAAGCCTGTGCCCTCTTTGGAAAATGTTCATGAAACCATTGGCAAGACTTGTCCACCTTCTGTAATTCTTCTGTAACATTTTTTACAACCCCATCCTCAACCCCTTCCACGGACATTTTCCAGTTTCGAACTTTACGCCACCCACTCGCGTTGTCTTTTAAATTTTCCAAACATATAACACCCCCTTTTAGAAGGTCAAAGTAAGCCAAAGCTATCATCGGAAGCTTTAATTTGGTTTCGATATCGTTGAAATCGCGCAACGGTTCCTCGTAATAACACTCGTACCCCGTGAGATCGACAGAAACTCCCTCTGGCAAAGGTGAGCTGCAGTATTTTTTGTGCACTCCCCAGTTCTTTTTCGCACACTCGAAGCAACAGTACGACACAAGCTTGCACCGGGAACAACTTTTCGTGCCTTCTTTGTCACAAGAAGCAAAGGCACAGTCCTTCCCGAATTTTTTCTTTGCACTTCTTTTTTTAATTTTTTTTTTAAACTGTAGTACAATCGCGTGTTTAAATACCTCGGCGTAGCCTACTTTCTTTTTCCCCTTTCTGACCAGCATCGATCCGTAGGAAACAGTTTCAAAGTCCTCAGTAATTTTTTGCTTCAACTGTATTCCAGTTAAGCGCCTGTTCCCTTCGGATATTTTGCACTTAAAATAGACACAATGTTTCTTTGTTGTATCGCACACGGCAATATTAAAAGGGTTCTCGTTGACGTGCGTAAAGCCAAGGTACTGGTGACCTTTCTTTTTCATCCCCATAGCCGCCACAACCACGCACAAGAGGGCCTGACGAATAGTCGTTACCCAAGTACCAATTACAATGCTGACGTCTGTTTCGGAACCAGTCCATTTCTGGTCAATGCACTCGTAAATGTTGCAAAGAAGCATGGCATCGGCCTCGTATGTGCACTGCAAACTCTTGCTGATCGTAATAGAAAATTCACCGTTTGGTGTGAAGACTTTCCCAAAAAATAGTTTGTCCTGCTCTTCACGGGACAAGTTTCTTTCTGTGCGCGCCAATTCTACGGTCAAGGAGGACATTTTTATTCTGTTTAGTTTATGTTTTTGCAATTGGTCCGTGTCTATTATCGTTTGGCGTAAGGTTTCTCTCCTGTTCTTAGTTACCGTTCTTAGTTACCGTTCTTAGTTACCGTTCTTAGTTACCGTTCTTAGTTACCGTTCTTAGTTACCGTTCTTAGTTACCGTTCTTAGTTACTGTTCTTAGTTACCGTTCTTAGTTACCGTTCTTAGTTACCGTTCTTAGTTACCGTTCTTAGTTACCGTACCGTTCTTAGTTAACCGGCCGCGCCTTCTGCTTCTTTTTTTAGTACCCAGAGGACGGACGGAGGGCCAGTTATCAGTTAGAGTCTTTTTTTTATTGTATTGGATGGATTTTATAATTCTTAGTGCTGTGTTACTGCTAAACAAAAGGGTACGGACGTGACATTATGCTAAGGTGTGAAATATTTCCATGCCTCCGTAGATCCAACTCTCCGTCCCTAACAGGGATACCAAATTCGTGTACTTTTCGAGGCATGAAAACCTTAAATGATAGCCTGGGTCGGTCTTTTGCTGCTCTGCTCCTAAAAAAAGCAAAAAAAATGTGAAAAAACGATACAGGGTGAGTTTATTTTAACGTTTTATGATTTTTACTTATTGTAGCAACACTTTTTAAACTTCTTCTTGCTTCCGCATATACAGGGCGCATTCGGTTTTATTTTAACCGCATGGTGAACCACCGTCTCCTTGTCCGGGTGAGCTTCCGGCAGATATTTCGCGAATATCTCCGCAATGTTTTCTAGAGTTTGCTCAAACATTTGTGGTTTATAGCCAAAGAGATGCCACCCCATCCGCATGGTTTGCACGGTCTTGTTCATGACTTGATGGCGCATATCATTGCATCTGCCTGTCCTCTCCACGTATGGTTTGATTATGTGTTCTCTCCATATATTAAACTTTGCGGCAACGATGGAGTCGTTCATATTTCGATAGAAATGTTCCTTGTGATCGCCCTCGCCCCAATTTGGGCCAACAGAGAACAGCTCCACGCAGACGCCAGAATCCTGCGGTCCGTGAACAGAAGTCTGATTTCGGTACAACAGTTCAGGAGCTCCCACAAGAAGGAGTATAGCATGATTTTCGTCAAGAAGGCCGTCGTAAACTTTATACCGATGAACAATTGGGACCTCCCCTCCATTTTTAAGAAGTTCCGCCCACGGCGTATTTCGCTGCATCTCGCCCCGTACAACTAGCATTGGTTCTAAACCAAGGTATTCTAGGTAGTAAGGGTGCGGTTCGAATGCTTCTGTTTTGCGTTGCTCACTTGTGCTCAAAGTAGAATAATAATAGACTACGGCACAACAATATCTCTCCAGCATTTTATTTTCTTCTGGGCTCCCCGCGCCACCCTCGACCATAATGTTTATTTCCAGTACACTCTGGCGGAGGATACAGACAGAGAAGCCAGCGCTCCCGTCCTCATGGTATCGAAACGGGCAGCAATGGACTTTCTCCTCGGATTCTGCTGCTTCTAAATCGCGAAGAAGCTTATTTAGAACTTTGTCGTCCCCTCTCAGCATCTGCCGGGCACTTTCTTTTGCAAAAACAAACGTAAACACGCCATCGCTGAGGAATTGTTTCGTTATCGTTGCGGCGAGAAAGATCATTTTGTAGTTGTTTTTGTTCACCTCAAGGACTGGTACTACTGGTACTCGTTTGCTTTCTGTCGGGGGCTTCACCGGCCCAGCGGGAGGCGTCGACGCATAGGTTTTCGTATACCAATCTGGCTTCTTGAAAACGTCAACGTGATAGCTTGTATTGTGAGTGGCAGGGCACTTAGTCATTGGGTTTTTGTTTGCGTTGCATAATGGGCACCACTTATTTTCCGCCATTGCACTCACTGTATTGATTACTCGAGAAAGCTTTTCGTCAGCGGAAACCTTTTTCTCAGCTTCTTTTTCGTCCGTGAAATTCATTGCGGGCGATCGCGGGCGTCTGAATCTAGGTACTCTAGTTGGTTGCTGGTTGTTAATTACGTACTATTGCTTTGAAAGCTTTACAAGTTTGATTTTTTTGGTACCCTCTTAAACGTTCTCCTTTCTTTTTTCCTCCTCTGTAAAGTTTCTGTCTTGAATCGGCAAAGCGTCGTGGCCAGGCCTGGGAAGTGAATGGATGAGAAGAGGATGAGAAGAGGATGAGAAGAGGACCTTCCGATACCTCTCTACGCATAGTACATTGCTTATAAATGTTGGTATCGTTGGTAAGGCTTTAGTATGCAATTTATTTTAGTGAATGTTATGATTATGTATAAAATATTGTTGAAATTATTGCCCTTAATATAATTTATAAAATTGCATGATACGTTATGTACTTCTCTTGGATTGAACAATCCATTACTGTTCGGAACTAGTGTTTAGTGCTATTCTCATATTAATATTAATTTTCTTCTTCTCTTTTTCTTTTTTTTATTTTTTTCTCCCCTTGCTATTCTGCCTAGCAAAATACGTGGCACCAGGGCGGAGCTCTATCTTAACTAAACATCCGCCCTCTTTTTATTTTATTTCTTCTCCTCCTCCTTCTCCTCCTCCTTCTCCTCCTTCTTAGAGTTACAGTGAGGGTAAAGAGCTAGGTAAATTATACTATATAATAAATAGGCACAAGGTTTAATTATTATACAGGCACAAGTTTTTATTATTATTACTATGCAAATTTTTAGTGAGTAAGCCTTTTCTCTTCTTTACTTTCATAAGTTACTAACCTTCTCATAGTAAAAACCTTGACAGGCAAAACCATTACCCTTGACGTCGAACCGAGCGACGAGATTCAAACAGTTAAACAAAAGATCCAAGACAAGGTAAGTCGTTCTTTTAAACCAATATAATAATCTATTTGCTCTAACAAAAATTGTAGGAAGGCATCCCTCCCGATCAGCAGGTACGTAAGTTGTACATTCCCGAGTCTTGAATACCAACTAACACCTATTTTTAGCGACTCATCTTTGCTGGCAAGGTAAGTTAAAGAAACAACTACGATAATTTCTGTGCCATTACTAACATTTTAATGTAGCAACTCGAAGACGGGTAAGTAGACGTTTTCAAGAACACCACCTTTGCATTTATTCTAACACATTTTACAGCCGAACGCTTTCAGATTATAACATACAAAAGGAAGCAACAGTAAGTTGAGTGCTTCCACTCTTCATTCTCGAGCTCAATAACGTCCAATAACGTCTAACAACTAAACAGCTTCATCTCGTACTCCGGTAAGTTGCTCAAAATACAGATCTAGACTTTAGACAAGAAAAACTAACATAAACATTCAATAGACTCCGTGGTGGTAACTAATTAAAGATTGTAAAACATCCATTCCTTTATTAACGCTTTTTTGTCTTCTTCTTTGTACTTGTCCCCTTTCTTTATATTATCTTTGCCCCACATGGGTTGTAGGTTCTTATACCAAAAGCATACGCGTTGTTCTACTGGGGAGCTTAGATCCCATGCTTTACATGGCACGCGGTGCTCTATATGCCAACCCTTCTTCCCGTGGTTTTCTGGTGTCATGTATTCTTCAAACCTTGACTCCATGTGACAGCGTAATTTCAAAATATCACAGCCAAACATTTTAACAGTTGATATATTTTTAGTTTTCTTGCTCTTGAAGTAAATTTCCCATGCGCGCGAACTCATGTATTGTCTTAACTTCCACTCCAATTTGTGCTTGTTTTTGTTTCTCCATTTTCTCTTGTATTGCCTTCTTTTCTCTTTCCCGTTTTTGCTCTCGCGATACCGTTTCCATCGATTTCTTCCCGCTTTGCTCCGATTGTATTCGCTGTCGTATGATTGCCTTCGTTTTTTATTTTCGGTTTTTTTACTCCAGTTTTTGACTCTATCACGGTCACAATCTTTGCATCTAGCCAATAATTTATCCCATGCTTGAGCTCTTTTATAAAAATCGCTGAGCTGCTTCCACTCTTTGCATCTACAGCACCGCTTATGGGGTATGCCAGCGATCTCTTTGTGTGGCACCTTCGGAGGCATTTCTATAAATTAACTTGAGAGACTAGTACGAGACAAAAAGATGTAGTAAAGATATACTACGGGTTTAAAAGGTTGCTTTTCTCCTCTTCTTCGCTGCCGGCTCGGCTTGTTCCGCATTCGCTGCCTCTTGCTTCTTAAAATACTTCTGGGCGTGGGTTCGGCATTGCAATGGGGTACGCGTCTTCACCGCGTTGGAGACATTTTTCCAGTCCCTGCCGTGCTTCAAGGCATTTACGAATAGAAAATGCTCTCCTTTACTCCAGCGACCGATGCGCGCCAGCTTTTTTACATGGTAACGGCCGTGGTTGCAAACCTGTATGTAGTTTCTCGTGGGTATGCATTGGTTTACCAGCGTCCAGTTCGCGCCGTGCTTCTCGAAAGCCTCTAAAAACACCTCCTGCTCTTCGGGAGTCCAATCGCCACAACCCTTCTTCGGCGTCTTCACTGCTGGCGTGGCGGTCGGCTTTGCCTGGGGCTTCGCTGGCGTGGCGGTCGGCTTTGCCTGGGGCTTCGCTGGCGTGGGTGGCTTAGCCTGGCTGGCCTTTCTTGCTTTTAACGCCTGCCTCTTCAGCTTCTCCAAGTATTTCT
>JGI20160J14292_10003297_pt1 | contig 12417 bp, 8 predicted proteins | sample COG_10_FD_14292 | JGI IMG/M metagenome (IMG submission 14292) | reverse complement strand
GTAAGAGGCATCGAACGTGGATGGCTCAATGTTATCTCTACTCCAAACATTACCGTAGTATTTGTAATAGTAATCACGTATTGGCACAGATACTGTGTTCGCTACTAAATTCCCACTAGCATCGTACATGACACCAGAGCCAACTACGCCACCTGCTTGATCAAGGTTGTATACTGGTTCGCCATTACCATCGTACGTTACATCGTAGACTACGCGGCCGTCAATGGCATTCATATCAAGATGCGGATCATCATCGTTTACAAGATTACCTGCTGTGTTGTGCAAAGTGTGGGAACGTGAATAAATCAATCCACCGATCTGTCCGTCAAACAGAATATTTGCTTGCCAGTTACCTACTGAGAAACTATTCATCCATCCGATACGTGCTTTTGGCTGGTACGAACCTATCGTACTTTTTTCTTCACTCACCATTGGTAAACCGTTCTCGTGAATGATGTTACCATCGGCATCGCGCATAAAGGTTAATCCTTTAAGTAGGCCCAGAAGTTCACCTTCTACAGCAACATATTCTAAGCCTACAGTTCCACCGTCGTTAGGGAACATGCTCGCTACGATAGGATAACCTCCGCTAACACCGTCGGGTAGCTCAGTAACTACAGCACGATTCGCGCCAAGGTTGATTCGGGAATTCCAGGTAAGTTTATCGTTTTTAACGATATCACCGAATAACTGAAGTTCAATACCCCTGTTGCGAATGGCACCACCGTTCGCAAGTCTACTGGTACGACCAGTAGAAGTGGCTACAGGTAGGTAAATGATTTGATCCTCAGTGGTCATGTCATAAACGGCTAAATCTGCGCCAAAGCGCCCTTTGGCAAAGCGCAAGTCAATACCTAATTCACTTGAATTGGTGCGTTCTGGACGTAGATCAGGATTCGTCGCGAATGTATTGATACCAAAGGCTGGATAACCGCCAAACATTGCAGCCGGGCTATAGGTGTTATTCAAAAGATAGGGATCCGTATCAGAACCTACCGCAGCTATTGCAGCACGAAGTTTCAAGAAGCTAATTGAACCTAAATCCGCCATTTCAGAAACGATCATCGAGGCAGAAGCTGCCGGATAGAAGTAACTGTTATTAGCCGTAGGTAATGTGGAAGACCAGTCATTACGAGCGCTTAGATCTAAATAGTACGTGCTTTTGTAGGCAAAAGAAGCTAAACCAAACAGTGAGCGAATTGCCTTGCGCGCATACCGGCTTTCAGTTTGCACGTTAGAGCGGTTATTCGTTAATGTGAAAACACCGGGCTGAAGAAGCTGTGGATTATTTGCAACAAGCGATGAACTCTGCTGCATCATAAGGTTACCACCAAGTTTGGCATCGATCCGTAAATCTTTTTGCTCCATTGGTGCAGCATTTGCCCACGATAAAAGTGCTTCTGTATTGTTCTCACTAAAAGAAAGACGGTCTTCACGGTAGCTGCCAAACAGTACTTTTTTAGTAGAGGTAGCTCTGCGGTACTGACGAATATCGTTCTTCATATCCTGACCTGAACGAAGACGTATATTCATACGATCGTTAATGTGATAAGTCGCATTGATATCTCCTAAAAGGCGCGATGCGTTGAAGCTGTTTGTGTTTTCATTGACAATAAGAAACGGGTTGTTTCCCCAAAGTTCTTCGACGTAAGATTGCTGTACGTTGTCTTGTCCTGGTTTCCAGTAATCGCGCAAATCATCGATTGGCGTATTACGTGGTATCCAAAGAAAAGAATACATAACAGATGAACTTTCATCGTAACCTGCGTTTGGAACGTTGTTTGAGCTCGATCCCACATACATAGCATTTGCTCTGAACTCTAAACGATTATTAAAGAGTTTCTTACCCATTGAGGTTTGGAGCGTATTCCGATTCAAATCAGTGTTAGGAACGATACCGCGTCTGTTGAGTTGGGTACCGGAAAATCTGAAATCTCCATTTTCATCTGCATGAGATATACTCACATTATTGTTGGTACTTACTCCGGTTTGGAAGAAGTTTCGCATGTTGTCAGGAGCAGCTTCGAAAGGCACTGCTTCATCGTTAGAATTAAACACTTTTACAGGTTGGCCATTCGTACGTGGCCCCCAGTTTTCACCAAAAGCGTCGTAGTAATCACCAGTATAAGTGGCACCATCGTTGTAACTGTATTTACCACCGCCACCGTTACCAAACTGGTCTTGGAAATTAGGTAGTTTTAGAGGTGTTTCAAGTACAGTGTTAGAATTCACACTTACGCCCCAGCCCTTGCTGTTTTTTCCTGTTTTAGTAGTAACGTAAATAACCCCATTTGCAGCGCGCGAACCGTATAATGCGGCAGCAGCTGGTCCTTTCAAGACAGAAATATTTTCGATATCGAAAGAGTTAATAATCTGAGCACCATTACCAAAGTCAATGGTTGAAGATCCATTCAGGCCATCGCCTGGAGAAAACAAACCGTTTGTAATGGGCACGCCATTTACAATAAACAGCGCTTGGCTGTTTCCGTTCAACGAAGTTTGACCACGAATGGTCACGTTTGCTGAGGCAGTAGGACCTGCTGAACCACTAGTAACATATACTCCAGCGAGCTTTCCACTGAGGTTGTCCACCGCATTGGGCGCTGGAACTGAGGCAATGTCTTTACTTTTAAGTCCTTGAACGGCATAACCTAGTGCCCGCTCCTCACGGGATACCCCTAGAGCAGTAATGACAACTTCTTCCAATTGGATCTCCGAAGCATTTAAAGTTACGTTTAAAATGGACTTCCCAGAGACGTCTACCGTCTGCGTTTGAAATCCAAAAGAACTGAAAACCAATTTTGATTGACCTTCGTACAGTGTTATACTATACTGGCCCATTGCATCTGTAAGTGTTCCGTCTTGACTGTTTAAAACAGTAACTGAAACGCCTATTGCTGGATTACCGGTATTATCTGTAACGGCTCCAGTGATTTTTTGCTGCGCCCATCCAGATTGAGCGAACCCAATGAATAGAAAGAGAAAAGCAATATAATGTGAATAACGATTTTGTCGTTTTCGCATAATAAATGATGTTTAAGGAATTAAAATAGAACCCTACTAAACCAATCCTAAGGGCCTAGCGGAACGACAGATTCTCTGTCAAAATGATAAGGAACTTATGTAGAAGATTTTGCCTAGAATACTCCGTAAGTACACGGAGTGGAAATCTGGGCCCCAAAAGGAAAGGCGTGCTTTGAATTTGATTGGGAATGCGGTTTAGACGTGTAGTTGTCTTCTATGATGAAATCCACGGGGTCGACCTCTGACTTATAGTATTCAACCGGAAAAGATTCCGTTGCTGTATCAGTATATTCGATAATAATAAAGGGATTTTGCGAGTCTACCATCAGAATTTCGAAGGTATGAAAAATTAAGGAGGTGTGCAATCTTAGAAAAGTACGCCCCCGGTTAATAGGACCTAGTATTTCACAGACGCATCGTACCTTCGTAGTCTAGACCCACAGAAAGCCAACTATTCCATTGAAACCTATTTCGCCAAAGGCTCTTAAACAAGTACTCCATTATTTCAGCTTCTTTAATCACGCCCTATCGGCAGAAGAAGTACGGCAGTATTTATCAGTTCCTGCAACGCAGCAAGAGGTTACGGAAGGCTTAAAGGTGCTCGTTCAGGAAGGGCTTATTTATTGCCAAAACGGCTGGTTTGCTTTAGCACCGGACGCATTGGTACTGCGTGCAAAATATGAGCGTTTGAATCTAAGACGGTTAAAATTGGCCCATAGTATTGGTCGGTTTATTGCTGTTTTTCCTTTTGTTAGGGGAGTTTATCTAAGCGGCTCACTCTCTAAAATGGGCATACAGTCGAAAGACGATGATCTCGATTTCTTCATTCTAACCCGTTCAGGTCGCGTTTGGACGACTAAATTCTTCTTGATTGCTTTCAAGAAAATTTTCCTTTTGAATTCGGAGAAGTACTTCTGCATCAACTTATTAATGGATGAAAACCAATTATCTTTAGCCAAGCGCAATCGCTACACTGCGACAGAAGTGGCCTCTCTTATTACGCTTCGTAACGATCATGGACGTGAAAAGGTCCTTTCGATGAATGATTGGGTTAAAAACTATTTTCCAAACGTTGAGGTGCCTCGTGCCGTTGAAAATAGAGTTCAAACCCTTAGTGTTTTTGAGCGCATATTAAATGCGACGCTAGGCGATGCTTTTGAGCGATGGTGTAAAGCCCGGTTTACTATACACATGCGCACGCATACAAATAAAGAAGAAGGTTATTTCGAATCCGAGACCTACAGTTCAGCGTATTACCCACATAGCGTTGAACAAAGATTAATGAAGCATTTAGAAGAATTTGAAAATGAATAGAAAAGAAATAGTGATCTCGTTGCTTTCTGGAATGTTGCTGTTTGTGATTGCAACAGTGCGTACCCCACAGTTTTCAGCGGAAGCGACATTTTTTGTGCCACTAACGTTATTGGAAAAGCAGATAGAGCAAAATGGAATCGGATTTGGATCTCCCACTGAAGTGGATGCGCATATTGAATTGATGCAAAGCCCAGTTGTGTTAAAAGAGGTGCAACAAAAATTCACGGAAGCGTTCAACCTCTCCGTAAGTAAAACCAGAAATGGAGCAGTAGCGGTAGAGGTTCGTTCTGCCGATGCACCACGTTCCGCTGCGATTGCAAATTATGTAGTGGAGGTTGCGGACTCAATAAAGCAAGCTATGTTGCGTCAAAATGTAGGCATGAGTTTCGATGTAGTGGAGAAGCGAACGTTGACCTTGCAATCGGAAGAAGTCGCCTTGCGAAAAGAATTGGACGCCCTTCGATTTGCAGCGCAATCAGATTCGCTGGCCTATGCGGCATTAATCTTTAGAAAGGAGCGGCAATATGGGGCAGCAGTAGTCGAATTGACGAATACTGAGCGTAAGCTTGAGGATTTAAAGTCTTACACGAACGCTCCAGCCCCCAAATCCTACAGTATTTCCCCTGCGACGCCTGCAGAAAGACCCGTAGGTCTTCCGGCATGGTCGGTTGGACTGATCGGTGCTGCGCTAATGGCAGGTGGATTAAAGGTATGGGCCGCGAATAAATCTTAAGGTGATTCAAAAAACTATAGCCCCCTTTGCTTTTAGTGCGCTGTTCCTTCTACTCGCGGGAACGTTGTTTTGGGATTTGTACTGGGAATTGGTCTGGAGTTTTTTGTCTGTTGTCGGTCTTGCATATGGCGTATACAAAAAGGGAACCTTAGGTCAACTGGTATGTGCTGCGGCCTTGTTAGCACCGCTTTCTATAAAACTAAGCCTTCCTTTTGCGGATGTATATTTACCTATTGAATTTATATCTACGGCCACTGCGGTGGTTGTTTTTCTGACCATCGTGAATGCTGCTAAAGGCATTTGGCTGCGAAAATTTCCGCTTCCACTGTTGTGGCTTATTACTTTTTTACCGGGCATCTGTTTTTCAGAACTACTCGATGCTAGTTTAAAATTCTCTGCGCTCAATGGCATCTTCGTTGTAGGCTTTTATTACGGGTGTATAGCACTTGCTGAACGGGGCATCAGGTTTCCATACCTGCCCTACATTATCGCGTTGATCCCGGTAACTGTGGTAGCACTTTATCATTTTGCACAATTCGAATTCAACCCCATTACCATTTCCGGCATCTTTAAACCGTTCTTTTACAGCCACACGATGTATGGCGCTGTAATGGCCTTTCTTGCCGCTATTGCTTTGGGGAATTTCCCTCATAGAAGTCTTTGGAAGTGGGTGTTCGTGGTGTGTGTTTTGTTGACATTATTTAGTGGTTCACGTGCGGCGCTTTGGTCGCTTGTCTTTATGTTCCTCTTGTATGCATTGGTTCAGTTTCCGCCCATCTATCGTGCAATCTTAATCGCGCTAGCTATTGGTATTTTCCTCTTTTTAGGTGGGACAGCAAAGGTGGAGGAAGCCTTCGCTTACAACAGTTTCGAGAGCCATGATCCGCAGGCATCACTCGTTGAAAAAAGCATGTCGGTCACCAATGTGCAAACAGATGCTAGTAATATTGAACGATTGAACCGGTGGGTCGCCGCCCTTCGAATGTTTGAAGAACGACCCTGGACAGGTTTTGGCCCTGGATCCTACCAATTCACCTACCTGCCGTTTCAAGAAAAACGATTGGAGAACAGGCTAACCGTTAAAAACCCCAACTCCCCACCGCCAGGATCAGGCGGCACTGCCCATTCAGAGTTACTCCTTCAACTTAGTGAAAATGGTGTTTGGACGCCATTACTCTTTTTGTTGATGTGGCTGCGCTGGTGGTATTTTGGGTTTTTCCGTGTTGCAAAACAAAGCCCATTGCTCCCCTTTTTTCTTGGATTAAGCACGTACTTCTTTCACATGCAATTCAATAACTTCTTGAATCAACCTGCGTTTGCCATTTTATTTTGGGGAACAGCAGCGTATTTTGATTACCAATTAAGTCATAAAGACCATGAGCTATTACGATAAGGTAGGTACGTATTACGATAAAGATGCTGTAGATTTTGAGCAGCGCTACCATGAAAATCCGGCGCTTCAGCGTATTCGTCAGAGCTTTCGTCAGCACACGAAATCCTACGCGCAAGAAACGGTATTGGAAGTAGGTTTTGGACCGGGATTCGATCTGGTACACTTCGCGGAGCAGTTTCCAGAGAGAACTTTTTATGGTATTGATATTTCTGCAGAAATGGTCCGTTTGACACAAGAAAAAATAGACCGAATGGGATTAAAGAACGCCTGGGTTGCGAAAGGCAGCGTCGAAGATATTAAGGTGCTTTTCCCCGGGGTCCAATTCGACATGATATATGTCTTTTTCGGTGCATTAAATACGGTAATCAATCTTGAACTGGCTTTTGCAGAGTTGCGGGGTGTTTTACAGTCCGGCGGAAGAATGGTATTGACTTTTGTGAATAAATACTACATCGCCGGGACATTAATAGAATTACTGAAATTGAAGCCAAGATTCGCTTTTGCCCGTTGGAAGAAAATTTGGGGCGGCTATTCGCCAACAAACTTTTTAGCCAGTCGCTGTTACCGTCCAGGTCATCTGAAGAAATTGGCGCAACTCGAGTGCACCTATACTCGTGGATATAGTATTTTTTACCCTGCTTGGTATTACCATAAATTCCACAGATTGATACCCAAAGGAATTCTATACCTGCTTTGGCAGATCGACGAACGTATTGCACGCACGCCACTAGGGAAGCTCGGAGAATACATGCTGTATACCTTCGAGAAGAAGAATTAATGATTCGCCTGAAGACGGCGGACGGTCGCTTCGATTAAAACGCGAAGATCTTGGTAAACAGGGACGTAAGAAGCGCGCCAATCAAGGTGCTTCGTTGTCACTGGCGTGGATGAAGTAAGCGCCTCAAATACTGTTTTTCCGTATTTTTTTTCTGTATCGCTTGCCTTTATATACACTATATTGGCGTCGAGACATTGAGCGACCATCGCCGCGAAATCCTTTTGTTTGATGGGCTCAAATCCAAAAAGATTAACACTTTGGTTAGGGGCTCCATGATCCATGAGATGGACCAATTGGCCCGCACAATCTTCTACGGAGATTAGGGACATCAGCTGATTTCCGTCGCCATAAACAGGAACCTTTCCCGTTGCTAGTGCGGGTTTGAAAAAGAAGTGTTCAAACCAGGAGTCGGGCCCTAAAATCCAACCCGGACGGGCAATACGAACATCCAATTCTCCAGCTTCTGCCGCCAATACCCACGGCCGCTCAGCATATTCATAGGCACGCGCATAAGCGATGGGTCTTAATGGGGCCTCCTCGTCGACCGCATGAACGGTATTTCCATACATGAGTGTCCCGCTGCAATACACTACTGGTACGGTGGGTTGTTGGTCTCTAATCAAATGGATGAAACGCTGATTCGCTTTATATCCCTTACGAGCGGCGATCCTTCTTGCGCGGTCGCTGTTCCCTGCCATTCGAGCACAGTGGTATATACCCGTTGGTGGATATTTTTCAAAGAGGTATTCCGGGATGGCACTCAATGGAAAGAGATGAAAATTGGTTCTTTCCATTATCCATGGTACTATGGTTTTTTGACCTAAGGTGATGAGTTGCCCGGACCAATTCCCTTTTGTCCGCTCCGTGAACAACCGGTGCGTGACCAATTGTCCAACATAACCAGTTGCCCCTAAGATCCATTTGTTCGTTTCCTTACTCTTTGTCATCGTTCAGCCAAAGTAGTGGAAACACTCGTCGCCGCTTACTGCTTGACAAATGAATTTTGAATAATGTCACGATTATTTTCGAGTGTATAGGTATAGACTCCCGAGGCGAGATGNCTGAGGTCAAACTGCACGTCGCTTTTGTAGTTATCAATCTCAAGAAGTTTCTGACCTGTATTGGCGTAAATGACCAGAGTGGCGTTATGCGCATTATGTTTGATTCTAGCAGTACCTTCTGTTGGATTAGGGTAAAAACGGGAGTGTTCTACCGAATTTTCTTCAACTCCGATTGAAGTGCTTTGGTACACGCGCACATAGTCCACAATCATGGGGCTGGATGTAAAACTCGAATCGATACTTCCTTGAATGGCGATGTTTAGGAGCAAATATTGCGGCGCGTCGAATGGCCAAGTGCTTGCGGTTTGGGTACTGGGTTCATAGGTATAATGTACCACACTGTCCACGCTGAATACCATCTTTTCTTCGCTCCATTCCAATGCGTAAACATGAAAGCCACTGGAAACGCCACTGACATATTGAGTTCCTTTATTTGAGGTGTTGCCAAAACTCGACGGTGTATGCATAGCACTCGAAACATAATCCTGATTGTGTCCCCAATGCTCCATAATGTCTATTTCGCCACAAGCCGGCCACCCAGTCGTGCCGTAACCTTGAGTGTACCAGTAAGCACCCACCTCTGTAATGTTCTGTCCGAGCAACCAAATTGCAGGCCAAGTACCTACGCCTGCGGGTAATTGCGCACGAACTTCAACACGGCCGTATGTGAAGGCAAATTTCGAATTTAAACGTGCTGAGGTATAATCTTTGGTGACATTTTGATCGGTGTAGGACTCTTTCAGTGCAGTTAGATATAATGCCCCGTTCTGTTGATAGCTGTTTGTGTCGCGGTCAGTGTAATGTTGAATTTCTCCATTCCACCAGCTTTGACCTGCATTAGGCAAGACTGTTTGATGCCACCATTTTGAAGTGTCCACACCGCCGGTTCCATTAAATTCATCTGCCCACACGAGAGTGTCATAGACTTGTGCATTCAGGGAATAAAGCGATAGGGCTAGAAGGAGTACGAGTAGTTTTTTCATTTTGCGAAATTAGGCGTATTCAAAATTCATAAAATGTTTTCACCTAAAAAAACTCCGTTGCGAGAAGCTGCGAGAAAAAAAGGACAGGGTTGTTTGTCGGAATTAAGGTGAGCACATTGTTTTAATGCCCGTCTGGTCCCTTGATGCCCGCGTTTACTTCAATGTCGATGTAGTTTTCTTGAGGAGTAATTGGACATGAATACCCGTCGGTATAGGCGCAATACGGGTTGTAGGCATAATTGAAATCCAAGATCATGGTGCTTCCCTCGGGCTTGGTGATGTCCATGAATCGGCCCGTGCCGTAGGTGCTCACTCCCGTAGTTTTATCCATGAAAGGAAGGAATAGGTGGTCCTGATATTCTTCCATGGCCATCAACCTTTTGCTTTGGTAGAGGAACAATTCCAAAGTTTGTCCGCGCAGTTCGAAGGTGGCCTTAGCGTAGCGGCGGTACTCTCTACTCACCCCTGAGCTAGTGGCCATGTTGAACCACGGTTCATTTTCGAGCACTTCAATGTTCGCCTCAATGGCCATCTCCGGATTATAGCTGAAGAATTCATGTCCGCGGAAAGCGGCCCGTTCTTCAGGGGTTAATGGACTGGTTGTGGAATCGGTATAAAAATCGTCCAATTCTTGTTGGTACTTCAATACCTCTATGCGTTCTGGTGTGGCCAATGGAACTAATTCTCCTACAACTTCATTCGGAACCTCAAAGCTCAAGCTGTAGTGGTCTATTTTCAGGCCATCACTTGTGGCGCGTACAACGCCAACACCGCGGCATTTGCCCATGTGCGGTGAATCTAACCGTTCATTGAACCATAGCGTATTTCCTTTTCTGTACCAATGGCGTTCGAAGGCCTCNAAGGTCCAAGCGCTTTCTCTTCGGAAGTAAGGAGCGGCCCAAGCTAGGAATTCTCCGGCGGTCCAATACTCACCGCCGTCGGTGCCTTGGAAGATGCTGTGTTCATTATAAAAGGCTCCGAAATAAGCAGCAGAATCAGCAGTAGCGGCGGCTAGGTGCCATTGGTCTATGAATGCATCAAGTGTTTGTTTGTCGAGATAAGAATTGCGAATTGCTTCCGAAATATAATGGCCCAGTCGTCCATTCCCTTCGGCATTTAAATGAAGCATGTCAGAAACAAAAAGTTTGGAATCTACCTGCCCGTTGTTGTCGGTGAGCCAAGGCCAGCAATCCATGAAGTAGTAGTTATATGCCTGGGTTAATTCTTCCAGACGGCTGTTTACTGCCTTGTACCTTGCTAGGTGTTCCCATCGCGAAGGCGATGGTTTAGGTGAAAGAAGAAACACGGGAAGATTAGGGTGCGTATTCTGGATCCAATTCATAAGTTTCCATGCATCCGAATGAATATCAAATACGGCTCGTTGGTTCCCGTCTTCCTCTACATGCACGATATCATTGTCCCCCTCATAAATGACAAGGATATCCGGCTTGGTGCCCGAAATGAGCCCGTCTTTATAACGGTAAAGATCATCGAAGCATGAGCCTCCGATGCCGGCATTGACCACTTCGTATTCTGGGAAACTCTCAGCCATGTTGTCCCATAGTCGAAAAGTGGAGCTTCCAGCGAAAACAATCCTTGTTTTTTCGTGTGACAGCTTCTCGGATGCCTTCACAATCCGACGTACTTCGCGATCGTAGTTTTGACCGCATTGCCCATAAGTGATCGGAGTGATGCAGACTGAAAGGAGAACGGTAAGGAATAGGCTCGCGCGCATGGATGAATTATTTTGCAAGAAAGATAAAGTTAAATTCTTCACAGATGTCTTGTTACTTAAAAGGTGAATAAAGACCCTTAAGTCCTTGTTTTATGGCTTTGTCCTGTAATTGTCCGGCTAATCTCTTCATTGTAGTTGTTATTATTGTAAGCGAATAAATCGAGTGCCCTTAAAGCCTTGTATTTACAGCCGTTTCAGCCGATTTTGGTGATGGAATAGGATATATCCATTCTGTTATTTTAAACCAAACCCTTCGTTTGACGGGAGCAAACGGCTTGAAACGATGATAAAATGTATTTCTGACCTATTAAAACTCAAAAGTCCTGCGAAACGGGAATTTTAGAATGAAGACACACAAAGAAATTTACTTGGGCGCTCAAAAACGGGCAGCCTCATTCGAGGAAGTTAGCGGAACAGAGGTAAAAATTGGTGCCGAGACCTTCTATAAAATAGCAAATTACGACGCCATGCGGCCCTTCTTTATGAGCATCGTTAGCCATTCGAACCATTGGATGTTTTTATCGAGTACCGGCGGCCTAACGGCGGGTAGGAAGAACAGTAACTTTGCATTGTTTCCCTATTATACCGATGACAAAATCACAGAATCCTCAGAGACGACTGGCTCAAAGACCCTTTGCTTAATCACGCAGTCGGGTAAGACGAGTCTTTGGGAGCCGTTCTCGTCAAAATATGAGGGTGTCTACAAGCTCAGCCGCAACCTGTACAAGAATTCATTCGGAAATAAAGTGAAGTTCGAGGAAGTGAATCACGACCTCGGTTTAACATTCACTTATGAATGGAATTCAAGCGACAAGTTTGGCTTTGTGCGCAAATCGGCTTTAATCAATCACGGTAGCGTTGGTGTAACTGTCCAATTCATTGACGGGATACAAAACCTACTTCCCTATGGGGTTGAGGATGCGCTGCAAGGTGCGAGCAGTAACCTGGTAGACGCTTATAAAAAGTGCGAATTGGAAAAATCGGTCGGTTTAGGCCTCTTTTCGTTAAGTGCAATCATCGTTGATAAAGCTGAGCCAAGTGAGGCTTTACGTTCAAACGTGGCTTGGTCGCTCGGCAGACCAAACGCTACTAAACTATTGTCTTCAAAGCAATTGAATGCTTTCAGAAAAGGTGAATGGCCTACACAAGAAGTTGATATTAAGGCGGAGCGTGGTGCNTATATGATTTGCGACACCGTAGATCTGGATGCGGGTGCATCAGAGCACTGGAGTATTTTAGCGGATGTCAATAAAGGACCTGTTGAAGTCGCTAATCTCATGGCAGCTTTAGAGCGTCCAGAAGCCCTAAAGGCGGAGGTCGCTGCAGATGTAGAAGAGGGTTCAGCGCATCTTGTGGAATTGGTTGCCGCTTCAGACGGTTTGCAACTTACGAATGA
>JGI20160J14292_10003291_pt1 | contig 12423 bp, 14 predicted proteins | sample COG_10_FD_14292 | JGI IMG/M metagenome (IMG submission 14292) | reverse complement strand
CCTCAGATTCGGGCAGTTGCTCGTTCTGTAGTAGGTCGTTATACTCCAGAACAATTGTATTCAACTAAAAGAGATGCTATTCAAAATGAGATTTTTGAAGAAACTAAAAAAGTAGTTGAAAATCAACATGTTCAATTAAACGCTGTTTTAGTTCGTGATGTAACACTTCCTATTGCAATACGAGAAGCTATTGAGCGTAAGTTGAACCAAGAGCAAGAAGCTTTGGAATATGTATTTAGAATTGAAAAATCTAAACAAGAAGCAGAACGTCAGCGAATTGATGCTGAAGGTAAAGCTGCTGCCAACAGAATTTTAAGTGCTTCACTAACTTCTAAGATATTACAAGAGAAAGGTATTGAGGCAACGCTTAAACTTTCAGAATCACCAAATGCAAAAGTAATTGTTATTGGTAGTGGAGAGTCTGGATTACCTATTATACTAGGGAATCAATAAAACATTAATATAACAACTAGATAATTATATTCTAGTTTATTCTTAAAACCGAACCCTGAATAATGGTTCGGTTTTTTTGTACAACAAATTCTCAGTAAATCCTTATCCTAATTTAGATGCCCAATAAAGAGCTTATTAATTAATAAGGATGATCATTTATATCTATCAAACCTATATTAGGATTACTCCGTATTCTGTATACTAAAAAAACTCCTTGTTCTGGCAAAACACTACAGTATTGCTCGTATAATTGAGTTTGTAAAAATAGTAATGCAAGCAGTGGTAACTTTTGAGTAAAGTTATTTTCATAATAGATTAAGATTTGTTTTTACGCATTGTATTAGGTACATAAAAATTGATTTGGAATGCAAGCACATATTTAAATTTACTAGCAGAAGGTTTTTTTATCTTATTTGTAAAAAAACCATCAACAAATTTGCTTGATTTATTTATAAAAAACATTTATGTTTTAAAATAAAATGAATATATTTGCATCATAATGAAAAGAAATTTATTGCATAATAATCATCACTTTACGGTCTCGAACGAGCTCTAAGGTTGGTGTATATTCAACTCTCAGAACCCGTTTGATGTTTCAAACGGGTTTTTTTTATTTAAAAAACATGATACGTATAGCCATTCAAAAATCAGGAAGACTCAATACAGATTCCTTAGCCTTGTTAAAAAGTTGTGGAATTTCTATAGACAATGGAAAAGACCAACTAAAAGCAGCTGCTAGAAATTTTCCTATGGAAGTGTTCTTTCTTCGCAATGGAGATATTCCTCAATACCTAAGAGACGGAGTTGTTGATTTGGCTATTGTAGGAAGTAATCTGTTGGTTGAAAAAGGAACGGATCTTGAAATTATTGAAACTCTAGGCTTTTCAAAGTGTAAAGTATCTATTGCAGTGCCAAAAGAAACTTCATTTTCTAGTGTTCAAGATTTAGCAGATAAAAAAATAGCAACTTCTTACCCAAATACTGTGAATCAATTTCTTAAACAAAAAGGGATTGAAGCGGATATTCATGTTATTAGTGGTTCTGTAGAGATTGCACCAAACATTGGGCTTTCCGACGCTATTTGCGATATTGTTTCGAGTGGAAGTACGTTGTTTAAAAATAACTTAAAAGAAGTTATCGAAATTTTGAAATCAGAGGCAGTTTTGGTTCAAGCTCCTAATTTAAATACAGAACAGAACAAATTAACAACTAAGCTTCAATTTAGAATTCAATCAGTACTTCGAGCAAAACATTCCCGTTATATTTTATTAAATGTACCCAACGCGCAAATTGAAGCAGTTTCTGCTATTCTTCCAGTTCTAAAAAGCCCTACAGTATTGCCCTTAGCTCAGGCGGGGTGGAGTTCTATTCATTCCGTTATTAACTCAGACGATTTTTGGGAAGTTATAGACCAGTTAAAAGCTGCTGGTGCTGAAGATATATTGGTATGTCCAATTGAGAAAATGGTTCGATAATGAAGCAGTTTATCAATCCTTTAGAATCAGAATGGAAATCTATTTTGAAACGTCCAACTTTTAGCTTTAAAGAGCTAGAGCCTTTAGTCGAAAATGTATTTTCTGATGTTAAAGCAAAAGGAGACACAGCATTATATGATTATACCCTTAAATTTGATAAGGTATCCTTGAACTCCTTTCGGGTTGAGGAAAGTGATTTTATAGAAGCAGAAAAAAACATTTCCCCTGAATTAAAATTGGCAATTAAACTGGCTAAAAACAACATAGAAGTTTTTCATAGAGCACAACAAACCCAAAAAGTTTCTTTAGAAACCCAACCCGGAGTTTTGTGCTGGCAAGAAAAAAAACCCATCAAAAAAGTTGGCCTATACATTCCGGGTGGATCTGCACCCTTATTTTCAACTCTATTAATGCTTGCAGTTCCTGCTCAAATTGCAGGCTGTAAAGAAATTATTTTGTGCACACCTCCAGATGAAAACGGATCCATACCCGATGTAATATTGTATACTGCAAAATTATGTGGACTTACACAAATCTTTAAACTGGGAGGAATACAGGCAATTGCTGCCATGACCTTTGGTACTGAAACAATTCCTGAGGTATATAAGATTTTTGGACCGGGAAATCAATACGTTACTGTAGCCAAGCAAATTGCTACTCAGCATCAAATTGCCATCGATATGCCTGCAGGGCCAAGTGAACTTCTTGTTGTTGCAGATCGAACGGCAAATCCAGCTTATATTGCTTCCGATTTACTTTCGCAAGCCGAACATGGAGCAGATAGTCAGGTAATCTTAGTTACAACTTTTTATCCTTTATTAGAGCTAGTAAAAAAAGAAATAGATCTACAAATAAAGCTACTTCCAAGGCAAGAAATCGCTAAACAAGCGATCAAAAACTCAAGAATGGTATCATTTGAAACCAATGAAGAGACCATTCAGTTCATAAATCAATATGGTCCTGAACATTACATAATCTGTATGGAAGAGGAACAACTTTATGTAGATCAAATAGTCAACGCAGGCTCTGTCTTTATTGGAAATTTTACTCCCGAAAGTGCAGGAGATTATGCATCTGGAACAAACCATACTTTACCTACAAATGGCTATGCAAAACAATATAGTGGTGTTAACCTAGATAGCTTTTTGAAACAAATGACTTTTCAGAAAATATCAAAAAAAGGAATTCAAAATATTGGACCTGCAATTGAGCTAATGGCAGAGGCTGAGGGCTTAGAAGCTCACAAAAATGCGGTATCAATCCGTTTAAAAGATTTAAAAAAATGAAAAGAACTATCACTATTGAAAAAATAACACGCCCGGTTATTCATGTGTTGAAAGGTTATCAGTCTGCACGAGAAGAATTTGTTGGATCTGATCGTAAAATGATTCTTTTGGATGCAAATGAAAACCCTTTTGAAACCGGTATTAATCGTTATCCTGATCCCTTACAAAACAATTTGAAAGATCGCATATCTCAGGTAAAAAACATTCCTCCGACATCAATATTTCTTGGCAATGGAAGTGATGAGCTAATTAACTTATTGATGATTGCTTTTTGCGAACCCAAAGAAGAGGAAATTATGATTGTTCCCCCAACTTTTGGAATGTATCAAGTTTCGGCTAATTTGAATGGAGTTGCTGTTATTGAAGTACCTCTTATTAATGATTTTCAACTGGATGTAGATGAAATTATTGCTCAAGCTACCGATCGTACAAAGATGATTTTTATCCCAACGCCTAACAATCCTTCTGGAAATCGATTCCCAATGGAGGATTTAGAAAAAATCATTCAAAAATTCCCCGGTTTGGTAGTGATTGACGAAGCCTATGCTGAATTTTCACCAGGAGAAACAGCAGTTGATTGGTTAACGCAATACGAAAATATAATTGTGCTTCAAACATTTTCAAAAGCTCAAGGTTTAGCTGGAGTTCGTGTAGGAATGGCATTTGCAAAGCAAGACATTATTGAGGTTTTAAATAAAATTAAGGCACCTTATAATCTAAATGTATTATCGCAACAAGCGGTTTTTGATCGCTTAGATAATCCAGATATAGTAGCTGCAGAAGTCAAACTTTTATTAGAATTTAAACAAAATTTGGTTGTCGAACTTCAAAAAATAAGTTTCGTAAAAAATATTTATCCATCCGATGCAAATTTTATTTTAATTCGATTCGATGACAGCACTTTGCGGTATAATCAATTGATAGAAAAGGGAATTGTAGTTCGAAACCCCTCAAAGCAAAAGTCTTGTGAAAACACACTTAGAATAACCATCGGAACTGATACAGAAAATTTAGCCTTGATTAATGCTTTTAAAGCAATGGATAAATAAATCTAAGATATGAAAAAAGTACTTTTTATAGACCGTGACGGAACATTGGCACTTGAGCCAAAGGATTATCAGTTAGATGCTATTGAAAAATTAGAATTTTATCCTGAAGTTTTTACTTATCTAAGAAAAATCTCTAAAGAACTAGACTATGAATTGGTTATGGTTACTAATCAAGATGGGCTTGGAACAAAATCATTTCCAGAAGACACCTTTTGGCCAACACACAACTTTCTTTTGAAAGCATTTGAAAATGAAGGAATCCAATTTGATTCAATCTTTATAGATAAAAGTCTTCCAGCAGAAAATACAACTACACGAAAGCCCAGAACAGGTTTACTAACCGCTTACTTAGACGAAAGTAAGTACGATCTTCAGGGTTCTTTTGTAATTGGTGATCGAATTACCGATATAGAATTAGCCTATAACCTAAAGGCTAAAGGAATATTCATTGCAAATGACTCCGAATTAGGTTATAGCGAGTCCAGTAAACAGGATTTTAGTGCTTCTATTGCACTAAAAACAACCTCTTGGAAACATATTTACGAATTTCTAAAACTAGAACAACGCATTGTAGTTCAAAAAAGAACCACCAATGAAACGGATATATATCTGGAACTAAATCTCGATGGTACAGGAAAAAGAACCATCGATACGGGAATTGCCTTTTTTGATCACATGTTAGATCAGATTGCGCGTCACGGAAATATAGATCTTAATTTAAGTGTAAAAGGTGATTTAGAAGTTGATGAACACCATACCATTGAAGATACTGCTATTGTTCTTGGAGAAGCATTTGCTGAAGCTCTAGGAAATAAGCTGGGAATAGAGCGTTATGGTTTTTGTCTACCAATGGACGATTGTCTTGCTCAAGCATCAATCGATTTTGGCGGAAGAAATTGGTTGGTATGGGAAGCTGATTTTAAGCGTGAGATGATTGGTAAAATGCCTACGGAAATGTTTTTTCATTTTTTTAAATCATTTACTGACGGTGCCAAAGCAAATTTGAATATAAAAGCAGAGGGAGCAAACGAACACCATAAAATAGAAGCAATTTTTAAAGTATTTGCGAAAGCAATTAAAGTTGCGGTAAAACGCGATCCTGATAAAATGATTTTACCAAGTACCAAAGGAAGCCTTTAATAAGAATAGATAACATGAAAATAGTCCTTGTAAATTATGGAGCTGGAAACATCAAAAGCCTTCAGTTTGCGCTAGAACGTCTGGGAGTTCAGGGTGTGTTAAGTTCTAATCCAATTGAAATAAAAAACGCTGATAAAGTTATATTTCCAGGAGTAGGTGAGGCAAGTAGTGCCATGAAAAAACTTAAGGAGACTGGACTGGATGTTTTAATTCCACAGCTAAAACAACCCGTTCTGGGGATATGTCTGGGAATGCAACTCATGTGTTCTCGAACGGAAGAAGGAAACACGACAGGTTTAGGAATCTTTGATGTAACTATAAAACGCTTTCAGAATACCTTAAAAGTTCCTCAGATGGGATGGAATACTTTAGAAAACATGAATTCTGGCCTATTTAATGAAATTGATTCAGGATATTATATGTATTCTGTTCATAGTTATTATGCAGATTTATGCAAAGATACCATAGCGCAAACAACGTATGGAATCCCTTACAGTTGCGCATTGAACAAAAACAACTTCTACGGGGTTCAATTTCATCCAGAAAAAAGCAGCAAAGCAGGAAGTCAAATCTTGTCTAATTTTTTAGAACTTTAATATGAGAATAATACCCGCTATAGATCTAATCGATGGAAAATGTGTTCGGCTAACAAAAGGAGACTATTCCACTCAAAAAACATATAACGAATATCCTTTAGAGGTTGCAAAAGCCTTTGAAGCTCATGGAATTCAATATTTACATTTAGTTGACCTTGACGGTGCTAAATCTAAACACATAGTAAATCATAGGGTGTTGGAGGAAATAGCCACTAAAACTAACCTTAAAATAGATTTTGGAGGTGGATTAAAGTCTGATGAAGATCTCAAAATAGCCTTTGATTGTGGAGCAAAACAAATTACGGGTGGAAGTATTGCCGTAAAAGAACCCAATGTGTTTGAACAATGGATATCAAAATACGGGAAAAATAAAATAATTCTAGGTGCAGATGTTCAAGGTGATCGAATTGCAACCAACGGATGGATGGAAACCTCTGAACACCGTTTAGTAGATTTTATAAGCGCTTATAAAAGTAAAGGAATTGAATATGTGATTTGTACTGACATCAGTAAAGACGGTTTGCTATCGGGTCCTTCGTTTGAAGTATATCAAAACTTACTTAAACAACACCCCGAAATTAAACTCATTGCATCTGGAGGAATATCTACTTTTGAAGAGCTTCCAAAATTAGCAGATCTAGGATGTGAAGGAACCATTATAGGTAAGGCTATTTATGAAAACAGAATCTCATTAAAAGAACTTGAAAATTTTATCTTACAATCATGAAAAACCTGATCTTAAAAGAATTTAAGTTGAATGCTCATTTTCGATTATCTGAGGGTCTTCGGATGATTCAAATTGCAATTTCAAAAGTAGATAATGATTTACTTTGGAAACGTCCTACAGCTTCTGGCATGTCTATAGGCAATCAACTTATTCATTGCAGCGGCAATATAACACAGTATATTATTACGTCATTAACTAATTCGAAGGATAATCGTGATCGAGACCTAGAATTTACTTTAAGCGGTGGTTTAAACAAAAAAGAACTTTTAGATCAATTAGAAAATACTGTAAAAAATGCTCAAGAAATTATTAAAAATACCAGCGAGCAAGAGTTCGAAAGAGTTCGAACAGTTCAAGGATTTAAAATGTCTGGAGTTGGTTCTTCATTGCATGCAGTAGAGCACTTTTCGTACCACATAGGGCAAATTGCGTTTTGGGTAAAACAAGAAACCAAGGAGAGTTTAGGCTTTTATGACGGGTTTGATTTAACAATAAAAAACAACGAAGATGTTGACTAAACGAATCATTCCGTGCTTGGATGTAAAAGACGGTAGAACCGTTAAAGGAGTAAATTTTGTTAATCTCAGAGACGCAGGAGACCCAATTGAATTGGCTAAAAAATACGCAGATCAGAATGCAGACGAGCTTGTTTTTTTAGATATTTCTGCAACCGAACAAAAAAGAAAAACGCTTACAGAATTGGTTCGAAAGGTTGCTCAAGCTATTGACATCCCATTTACAGTAGGAGGAGGCATTAGTTCTGTAGAAGATGTTGAAGTTTTATTACAAAATGGGGCCGACAAGGTTTCCATTAATTCTGCGGCAGTTAAGCGACCAGAATTAATAAATGAATTAGCAGCAAAATTTGGAAGTCAATGTATTGTTGTTGCAATGGATGCTAAACAAATAAATGGAGAATGGAAGATCCATTTGGTTGGTGGTAAAGTTCCTACAGAAATTAATTTATTTGATTGGGCAATTGAAGTAGCTAAGCGAGGTGCTGGCGAAATTTTATTTACTTCCATGGATCACGACGGCACAAAAAATGGGTTTGCAAACAAAGCCCTTTCCAAGATGTCTCAAGAGGTAAATGTCCCTGTAATAGCCTCTGGGGGTGCAGGAACTACAAAACATTTTATTGATGCTTTTAACGAAGGCAAAGCTGACGCGGCATTAGCAGCCAGTATTTTTCATTTTGAAGAAGTAGCGGTGCCAGACCTGAAAAAAGAACTTAAGAAGCATCAAATAGCGGTTAGATTATAAAAAAGAACTTATGAAAATTGATTTTAATAAAAATGCAGATGGACTTGTTCCAGCAATAATTCAAGATGCTAAAAACAAAACAGTTTTAATGCTTGGCTATATGAATGCTGAAGCACTTGAAAAAACAGAAGCCTCAGCTAAGGTTACTTTCTTTAGTCGTAGTAAAAACCGCTTGTGGACAAAAGGAGAAGAGAGTGGAAATTTCCTTGAACTTGTTAGTATTTCTCTCGATTGTGATCAGGACAGTCTTTTAATTCAGGCCGTTCCTAAAGGGCCTACTTGTCACAAAGGATCCGATACCTGTTGGAACAATACAAACAAGACTACTTATGGCTTTCTCACAGAGTTAGAAGAGGTAATTGCTGCACGTAAAAATGGAGATAAAGAAGAAAGTTATGTAGCTTCCTTATTTGAAAAGGGAATTAACAAAATTGCTCAGAAGGTAGGAGAAGAGGCAGTTGAAACGGTTATAGAAGCTTTAGATTCAAACGATGAATTGTTTGTTTATGAGAGTGCAGATTTGCTTTTTCATTATCTAATTTTATTACAAGCAAAAGGATTTAAATTAGAAGATATTGTTTCTGCTTTAGAAAAACGAAAATGAAAAAACTTAACCAATAACCCATACTACAAGAATACTCGTTATTGGTTAAGTTTTATGTTATTATTCAAATAGTACAACGTTATACATTTCCACTCCATGTTGATTTTTAATAATTACTCTTGTCCGCGTGTAATTATTATTAACTAAATAGCTGTCAGAAGCATTTCCTATATCATAAGTAAAAGTTTGATTATTGCCATCATTCTCTTCAATTAAATCAATAGTCCATCCTGAAATACTAACAAAATCCGCATGTTTTATAGTACATATAAAGCGGTTATTGTAATGACGTTCGTATTCAAGATCTATTGGGAATGTATTGGCAGTTAAATTGTTCGTTGCTATTGCAAGCTCTCTTTCATGAAACTTTTTAGGGTCAAATAATTCAAATTTATAGTTTGTAGCTGTTGTAGAATTTTCTATTCCCCATCTGGTATTATAGAGTTTTCCAGGAACAGGTTTTTCAAATTTTATTTTTTCACTATGACCATTTCCGCTGGCAGAGTTTGGATTGGAGATGGTTATGTTTTAAGCTCCACATCTAATGATGATAATTGGAACACTTCATTTGGTGGTGGTTTTTTCTTAAACATGGCAGACTTATTATCTTTCAACATTAATGCATTTAACAGTTTTGATGGCTTGAGATTAGGATTTAAATTTGGTTTTATATTTTAATTTTCGTTTGTTACTGTTTTTATTAAGATGCTCATCTGCTTAATATCACAAACATTTATAAAGCTATAAACACATTTAAATTTTGATCTATCAATACTTTAATAATTAATGTATTTTTGCTTTATAAAAGCATTATCATGTCTTCAATACCAAAAGAACTCTTTCCTTTTTTTATTAAACTAGAAAAAAACAACAACAGAGATTGGTTTCAGGAAAATAAACCTCATTTCAAAGAGATTGAGTCTAGGATAAAGGTCTTTGGAGAAAATCTTAAGCAAGCACTAGAATTAACTGAACAAGTAGATCGTGTTAAGCTTTTTAGGGTTTATAGAGATGTTCGTTTTTCTAAAAATAAAACCCCTTATAAAACCCACTTTGGAATTTCATTTCATAGAGAGAAACCACGCTATCGTGGAGGCTATTACATTCATCTTAAGCCTAACGAGAGCTTTGTAGCAGTTGGATTTTGGAATCCGAGTAAAGAAGATCTTTTGAGAATTCGAAAAGAGCTTGAACTAGATCCAAGCGAGTTTAGAGAATTGATGGCACAAGCAGATTTCAAAAACACCTGGGGTAAACTTGAAGGAGAGGAAGTTAAAACTGCTCCCAAAGGATTTTTAAAAGAGGACCCTAACATTGATTTGATACGTAAAAAAATGTTTTTATTTTCAAAAAAATACAACGACAAAGAAGTGCTTAGTAAGGACTTTTTAAATCAAGTGACAAAAGATTTTATTGCGGTTCGCCCTTTTTTAGATTACATGAGTAGTGTTTTAACAACTGACCTAAACGGAGTTTCGCTCCTTGAAAATTAACATTATGACTTTAAATCAATTAAAAACTCAATTAGAACTTCAAACCACTTTGGCTTTTGAATTACCCGATGGTAGTTTGGTTCCAAATCATTTTCACATAACTGAAGTAGGTAAAGTGACTAAGCATTTTATAGATTGTGGTGGTGTAATTAGAAAAGAAGAGGTGGTTAATTTACAGTTATGGGAATCAGATGATTATGACCATCGTTTACATCCTGATAAAATGCTTCAAATTCTTACTCTTTCTGAAAAAGCATTTAATCTTAAAAACTTAGAAATTGAAGTTGAATACCAAGGAAATACTATTCAAAAATATGGAATGGAACTGAAAGGTCAGAACTATCTTCTTACACAAAAGAAGACTGCATGCTTAGCAGAAGATGCCTGTGGTATTCCTGAAGCTAAAACAGACGCCACTTCTAGTTGTGCCCCAGGCTCAGGATGCTGTTAAATCTATAGTGCAGCTAATTTTTGGGGTTTTTCAAACAGTTGCACTTGATCCTTAATCCGTTCAACAACCATCTGCATCATTCGCTTGTTTAAAGCAGACGAATAATTTGTGTATTCCATGTATTCAGTCACTGTAAATTGGCCAAGAACAATTCCCTTTACTGAGTTTCTTAATTTTTGATCTTTGACTAATGCATTTTCAATATAGATCAGTTTTTTTGATAAACTCAAATCATAAAAAACACCTTTTCGATTTTCAATGTAATTTTGAAAAACAGCAACGAAAAGTGGATTTTGTAATTTGAGGATAGGGCGTAGGGTGTTGTTTTGAAATCGTTCTTCAGCACTCATGGTGTCGAAATGCTTAGTTTTCTTTATTTCTGGACGAATTCGAATAAGATCGTTAGGTCGGTCGTTCATAATTATAGTTTAAGTTAAAGTTAATTCGAAAACACTTTGTGAAAATATATGTTTTAAGTAGATTGTACAAACTTTGTTAACATTAAGCGCATACTGAAGCCTATATAACCAATACTATATCCAAATGAAAAAGATACTTTTTTGTGTATTATTTTCTTTTACTAGTTTAATTTTCGCTCAACAAACAAGCCCTGTAACAAGTCTCACTACTTTTTTTGAAGGATTTCACGCTCGCGATAGCATTAAAATTAAAAGTGTACTTGCTCCATACGCTCAACTTTTTAGAACATCTAATTCAAAAGATGGCACTCCTTCTAGAGTAGAAATGAAAATAAGTAGTTTTATTAAAGCTGTAACCACAAGACCCGACACGCCGGTTTGGTTAGAACAGCTTGGAACACCAATTGTTAATCAACACCAGAATCTAGCACTTGTCTGGGTTCCATTTCAGTTTTTTAGAGATGAGGTGATAAGTCATTGTGGATATAATTCTTTTACCATGTTTTGGAATGGAAATAAGTGGCTAATAACCTCTATAAGCGATACCGGAACTACAGACTGTGAAACAATTAAATAAGGAGTTAAATTTCAGCTTTGTATTACGCTCAAAAGTTTTCAATTAACTAATCAATAAGACCTTCTCAATAACACATATTTTAATATATAAAATGTTTTATATATTATTGTATATTTGCTTTCCAAAATCTTATCTAATTAACAAATGAATAATAGAATTATAATTCATCTATTTAGCTCAGTACACTACAGCTACCAATCAATTTCTTCTTCATTTACAGGCTTTGTGTCTAAATTCTTTGAGTTTAGAGGTGTTCCAAATGAACCTATTTATAGACCCATCGGCAAATATTTTCCAATATGATTAAAGCTAAGGATGGAGTTTTAATGTAATCCAATGCTTTAAGGTTAGTATGAAAACATACTTTCAGTCCTGAAACTATTATTTATTATAGCTTTGAAACTCCATCAAAGCTATTGGTTGAATGTTTTTTGCAGTTCCATGTTACATAAGCTCCTAGACACTAAAAAATAGTCTTTCTCACGTTAGAAATAGAATCATTTAAATTAATCATAATTAATATTATGTAAAATAGATATTTTATATCAAAAGTTCCCTCTGCTCTGTTCAGAATTTTTATATTTGGAATAATTAAAATATATATAATATGAGTAATATAAAAAAGATTGGACTTTCCGTATTAGTTTTAGCATTCCTTTTTGGAGGATATATTATTTACGGGAGTTTTATAAACCCAAAAAGTCCAAGAGATACAGTAACTTTTGAAAAAGATGATTTAACCTTAGTAGTTGATTATAGCAGACCTTTTAAAAAAGAACGCTTAATATTCGGTGAAGAAGCTGAAGATGCTTTAGTTCCTTACGGTAAGTACTGGCGTTTGGGGGCTAATTTTGCCACTACATTAGAATCTAACACAGAAATAAGTTTTG
>JGI20160J14292_10003280_pt1 | contig 12446 bp, 10 predicted proteins | sample COG_10_FD_14292 | JGI IMG/M metagenome (IMG submission 14292) | reverse complement strand
ATTTAATTTATTCTGAAGGCGAGTATTTCTCTTTTCTATTGTCATTTGCTTTAACTGGATTGGGCGGCTTGATTCTCTGGTGGCCCTTTAAGAATACTAAAAAAGAATTCCGGCTGAGAGAGGGCGTTTTAATCGTCGTGTGCTTTTGGATTGTTTTATCTCTTTTTGGAACTCTCCCATTCTTAATTACAGACTCTATTAGTAATCTTTCCTTTTCTGATGCATTCTTTGAATCCATGTCTGGATTGACTACAACAGGAGCAACTGTAATGATTCAACTGGATGATTTACCTAAAAGTATTTTGTTCTATAGGCAGCAACTTCAGTGGCTTGGAGGTATGGGAATTATTGTGTTAGCGGTTGCAGTATTGCCTTTACTGGGTGTTGGTGGAATGGAGCTTTATCATGCAGAGTCAAGTGGTATTGCAAAAGATAGGCTTACACCGAAACTTAGAAATACAGCAATTGCACTTTGGAAAATTTATCTGTCTTTGACAGTTTTGTGTGCATTAGGATATTTTTTATCAGGAATGACTATTTTTGATGCTGTTAGTCATAGTTTTAGTACTGTTGCAATTGGTGGATTTTCAACTCATGATGCCTCAATTGGTTACTTCAATTCGATTTCAATAGAGATGGTCGCTATGTTTTTTATGTTTTTAGCGGGCATAAACTTCTCATTACACTTTCTTGCTTGGAATAATAAGTCTTTAATAGATTATATTAAAGACTCCGAATTTAAGACATATGCGATGGTACTTTTTGCTTCATCAGTTATTGTCATTATTGCCCTTGGTTTAAACTCAGAGTATGGCTCTTCAATTGAAACTATTAGGCATAGTCTTTTTCAAACAATTTCGATAGCTACAACAACTGGATACACCTCTCAGAGTTTTAGTAGTTGGCCAGCAGCTATCCCTGTTTTTCTAATAATGATGAGCTTTATTGGGGCTTGTGTTGGTTCTACAGGAGGAGGAATTAAAGTTATTCGAATCCTAGTAATGTTTAGGTTGGGAATGAAAGAGATACATAAGTTCATTCGTCCTAATGCTCAGGTAAGTGTTAAATTAAATGGTGGAAGTATTAATGAAAAGGCTTTAGTTTCTGTGCTTGGCTTCTTTTCACTTTATGCGATTACTTTTTTCCTTATTTTGATGCTACTCATGTTTGCTGGCTTAGATCAGGTTACAGCGTATTCTGCAACCGCAGCGACAATGAATAACCTTGGTCCAGGGTTAGGGGAGGTTGCACAAAACTATGGCTCACTTGGTGATACTGCTAAGTGGATTTTAAGTTTTTCAATGCTTGTTGGAAGACTTGAAGTATTAACAATTATTGCCATTTTCCATAGAGCATTCTGGAGGCAATAGCTTAGATCAATATTGAAATTATTAGAATTATATGTCAGAAAAAAAAGGTGTAAAAGATGCATATTCAATCAAGACTCCTGAAGACTCTATAAGCCTATATAGAAGTTGGGCTTCGACATATGATAGTGATTTTGCTAAACAAAATGACTACCGCTCTCCTATAGAGATAGCTAAATATTTTGATAAATATTCCAATCATAAAGACACTCCAATTCTAGATGTTGGAGCAGGAACAGGTCTTGTTGGAGAGTGCTTAAATGAAAGCTCAAGAGAAATAGATGCTATTGATATTTCTCCTGAAATGCTAAATATTGCTAGATTAAAAAATTGCTATTCAAAAATAATTGAGGCAGACCTTACCAAAAGATTATTAATCAATGATAATCATTATGGTGCAATTGTAAGCGCTGGCACCTTTACCCATGGTCATGTCGGGCCAGATGTGCTAGATGAACTATTAAGAGTCACGAGGTCTGGCGGTCTTTTTATTTTTACAATTCATTATCAGTTATATAAAAAAGCTGGATTTGATAAAAAAATTCTAGAGATTGAAAAAAGTATAACTAAGCCTAACTTTCATGAAGTAAGCGTTTATGGTAACAATCTAGATAAAGATCATGGCAGTGACAAAGTAATTATCACGGTATTTAGAAAAAAATAAATGAAAGTTTTTTGATACTAAAATTAATGATCAGCCCCACATTGAGTGAGGCTGAAATTATTAATTTCTTACAGTAGCGGTGCAATAACTAAACTAACAATTGCCATCACATTGATAAGAATGTTCATTGATGGGCCAGAAGTGTCCTTGAAGGGGTCACCAACTGTATCACCAACAACAGTTGCAGTGTGAACGTCTGTACCTTTGCCGCCAAAGTTACCCTTTTCAACATGCTTTTTAGCGTTATCCCAAGCGCCACCAGCATTAGCCATCATCAGTGCCATTAGGACGCAACCAAGAAGGGCGCCACCAAGCATTCCGCCGAGTGCTTCAGGACTAATTAAGAAGCCAACTAAAACTGGAGCAGCAACAGCTATTACACCTGGAAGAATCATTTTTTTAAGTGCGGCTGTCGTAGCAATATCGACGCATTTAGCTGTATCAGGCTCAGCTTTACCTTCAAGCAGACCTTTGATTTCTTTGAACTGTCTTCTTACCTCTTCAATCATTTCAAAAGCGGCATCACCAACAGCAGTCATTGTAAGAGAAGCAATTAAAAATGGAATGGTTCCACCAATAAATAAACCAATTAATACTTCAGCACTGTTGAGCTGAAGTAAAAAGTCTACTTTGTTCGCGCTAACAGTTTCTGTATATGCTGTGATAATTGCAAGGGCTGCAAGTGCAGCTGCTCCAATTGCAAAACCTTTTCCAATTGCTGCAGTCGTATTACCAAGCTCATCAAGTGAATCAGTAATTTTACGAGTATCTTCACCAAGGCCAGCCATTTCTGCAATGCCGCCAGCATTATCTGCAATTGGCCCATAAGCATCAATAGCCATAGTCATGCCAACAGTCGCAAGCATTCCAATAGCTGCAATACCTACTCCATATAAACCAACAAAAAGATTAGAGACGTAAATAATGACACAAATCATTAGAACTGGAATGACTACAGACTGCATTCCAACTGCCAATCCTTTAATCATAACGGTAGCAGCACCAGTCTTTCCTGATTCAGCAATGTCTCTGATTGGTTTTCCAGCAGTGTAGTATTCGGTTACAAGTCCAATAATAATTCCACCAATACTTCCCATTAACACAGCTGCCCAAATATTATTTGAGACATCTAAATAGTCAATTAAAAAGAATGAAGTAACGATGAATAATAAAGCTGAACCTATAGTTCCATTTCTTAGAGCAGATTCAGGGGATTTATTCGAAGAAAGCTTAACAAATATGATTCCAATCACTGAGCAAACCAGTCCAAGTGATGCTAAGGCAAGAGGTAAGAACATAAGCTCACTTCTATTACCACCAAGTGAGTCTACAGCTATTGTTGCTGCAATTGCAATTGTAGCAATCATGGATCCACAGTAAGACTCAAAGATATCTGAGCCCATACCAGCAATATCACCAACGTTATCTCCAACGTTATCAGCGATAACCGCAGGATTGCGAGGATCATCCTCTGGGATTCCTGCTTCTAATTTTCCAACAAGGTCGGCGCCAACATCAGCACTCTTAGTAAAGATTCCACCACCAACACGAGAGAATAATGCTACTACTGAGCCACCCATCGCGAAACCATGAAGTGCTTCAGAGTGCTCTGCGCCAAAAAAGTAATATAATCCGCCTAACCCTAAAAGACCTAAAGCAGCAACAGATAAACCCATAACTGAGCCACCAAAGAATGCAACGGTCAAAGCAGAGGCACTTCCTTTGTCATGAGCTGCTTGGGCTGTTCTAACGTTAGCAATAGTGGCTGTATTCATACCAATATACCCTGCAGTTGCAGATGTTACAGCTCCAACAAGGAAACATAATGCACTAGCTGCACCAAGGAAGATATAGAGAAGGACTAAAAGAACTAATGCAAAGATACTAAGCATTTTATATTCGCGCTTCATAAATACAATCGCGCCAATATGAATTTGTTCACCAATTTTTTTAACGGCGCCGCTGCCACCATCTTGTTTTGTTATCCACTGATAGATAATAACTACGATAATCAAGCCTAAAACACCGAGTCCAGGCGCTATTAAATTTTGATCAAAATTCATTTCTTCTCCTTTAAATAAAATGAAGCGGCAATGATATCCTAAAGTGCTTAAAAAGTGGAAAAAAAACCTTAATTTGAAGTGAAATGAACTAAATTTGCATTAAATATATCTTATAAAATTAAATTTCTAATTTATTGTTGTATAAGGTCCAAATGTTTGTAATTCGTTTTGCACTTTTATCCTCCTTGTTTTATGCGCTTAATGTTAGCATGATTCCTCTCATTTATACTTTAGAGGTTAGTGCATTTCTGTTTTTATTTATTCGTTTTGGTACAACTTTTTTTACGTCATTAGTTATAACTAAAAGTTTATTTTCATACAATAAAATCAAGCAGCAAAAATTAGGTCTCTGGGTATTCATCCTCTCTTTCTTGTTTGGTATTCAATCCTGGCTTTATGTTGAAGCAGTAAAATATATGTCAGTGGGTTTAGCAAGTGTTGTTCTTTTTACCTATCCTTTAATTACGTATTTAATTGTTTCACTTAATAGCCGAAGGAAGCTAGATGTTTCAACAATACTTATGTTTTTGCTGGCAATAATTGGAATTGCTGCAATATCTCAGAGTGAAGATGGCTTTTACACAATGGCTATTGGTATAGTTTTGGCGATACTTTCAGCGATTTCATATTCTTTAATTTTGATTATTACTCCAAAAATGAGTGCCTTAAAGAATTGGGAGATTGTCAAATATACTACGCTCATTCCTGCGCTTGGATTTCTATACCTATTTTTAAATGAAACAAGTTTCTACTGGCCAGGTAATCAAGCTTTAATCCTTTCTCTTGTTTCAGGCGTTTTTTTTGCAACTGGCATGCTTTTCTATCACATCTCTGTAAAAAAGTACGGTCCAGTCAGAACAGCAAACATTGGTTACACTGAGCCACTACTTGTTTTAATCTTTGGTTTTATTGCTTACCTAGATGCTATCACTTTCATACAAGGTATCGGGGTAATATTGGTGGCAATTGCTTCAATTACAATCGAAAAAAGACAATTAAAACAAAACAACAATTCTGAGGTATAAGGTACAATTTGAGCCTCTCAAAGGACTAAAAAATATTATGACAAAAAGCTACAGTGACTTTTCATTATCGTTCTCGCATTTTAAAAATCCAAGTGCGAAGAATTTTGATTATAAGCATCAACACATTCTTAGCTTAAAGGGCTTCGAGCTTGCAAATAAGGAAATCACATCTTGGGATAATTACAAACCGACTCCATTGCATTCTTTTTCTGATATGGCAAAAGACACTGGTGTGACATCGATTCTATATAAAGATGAGAATCCACGCTTTTCTCTTAAAAGTTTTAAGGCTTTAGGCGGTGCCTATGCCGTTGCAAACCTTTTGATAAAAAAATTAAAAGAGCTTGGCATTGATGCGAATTCATCAGACCTAATTTCTGGAGTCTATAAAAAAGAAACATCAAAATTTACAGTTTGTTGTGCAACAGATGGAAATCATGGAAGATCAGTTGCATGGGGAGCTCAGCAGTTTGGTTGTAATTGTGAGATTTATATTCATAGAAATGTGAGTATAGGAAGAGAAAAAGCGATTGCCAAATATGGCGCCCTAGTGAATCGAATTAAAGGAAACTATGATGACTCAGTTCGAATTGCTGCTGAAGTTGCTGAATCTAATAACTACACTGTCGTATCTGATACTTCTTATGAAGGTTACACAGACATCCCAAAGGATGTGATGCAGGGCTACACTGTAATGGTTGATGAGGCTCTCAAACAAATGGGTGAAACTCCAACCCATGTGTTTCTTCAGGGAGGTGTTGGAGGTTTTCCATCAGCCGTAGTCTCTTTTTTGGTAGAAAGTCTCGAGTGTCCACCAATATTTATAGTCGTTGAGCCCGTTAATGCGGACTGTTTGTTTCAAAGTGCTGTTAATGGAGAGCCAACTGCAGTGCATGGTGAATTAGATACTATTATGGCAGGGCTTGCTTGCGGAGAAGTTTCAGTTTTGGCTTGGTCTATACTGGAAAGCTATACCTCACATTTCATGACTATTACAGATGAGTCTATTCCTAAAACAATGCAACTGTTAGCTAATAGAGAAACGCCTATTGTGGCAGGTGAATCTGCTGTAACGGGTTTAGCTGGTTTTCTTATTGCTTGCAATGATAGTGACCTTAAATCAAAGTTAATGATTAATGAAAATTCAAAAATTCTTTTTTTTGGAACAGAGGGAGACACTGATGAGGAAATGTATGAACAATTAGTTGGAAGGTCATCCGAACAAGTATTAAGTGCCCCCTAGTTTCAAATGGAGAAAAAATGAATATTCCTAAAAGAGGATTTGAAATTGCTGAATATGAGAATAGACTCGGCAAGATCCAAAAGTTAATGTTTGATGCAAAGATGGATGCAATTTTATTGACTACGCAGGTCGATATAGAGTACTACACTGGCTTTAAATCTCAATTTTTTCAAAGTCCAACGAGGCCCTGGTTCGTTTTAATACCAAGCACTGGCAAACCAAAAGCAATTATTCCAACAATTGGTGAGTCTGGAATGAAGGGAACTTGGATCGATGATATCCAGACTTGGATGTCTCCAAATCCTGATGATGACGGCATTAGCCTTCTTCTGGCATCGATTAAATCATTAATGGTGAATCATAAGTCGTTGGGCGTCCCAAAAACTCTGGAAAGTACTTTGCGAATGCCTTTAGAAGACTATGAGTTTTTAATTAGCAATCTTAGAGGAATTGAAATCAAGGATGCTAACACAATCATGCGAAAAGTTCGTTTTGTGAAGTCAGAGGCAGAAATAGCTAAAATTAGACACATATGCCAGATTACTTCTCAAGGCTTTATTGATTTAGAGGGCTTTCTTCGTGCGGGTGAAAGTGAGCAAGAAAATTGTAGGCGCTTTAAACAACATCTTTTGTCATTAGGTGTCGATGACTCGCCCTATATCGTTTCTGGTTCAGGACAAGAAGGGTATGGCTCAATCATTATGGGTCCAACGGACAAGATCATAGAAGAGGGCGATTTATTTATCATTGATACTGGTTCAGTTTTTGATAGTTATTATTGTGACTTCGATAGAAANTATGCCTTTGGGTCAATAAGTGATGAAGCCAAAAAAGCATACAGGGTAACCTATGAGGCGACTGAGGCTGGCTTTAATGCTGCTCAAGTAGGTAATACTACCTCAGATATATTCAATGCAATGAATGATGTTCTTCAAAAAGGCGGCGCACTAGGAAACACTGTTGGAAGGTTAGGTCATGGATTAGGCATGCAGCTAACAGAATGGCCCTCCAATACGCAGAGTGATAATACTATTCTTGAGCCTGGAGTTGTACTAACACTCGAGCCAGGTATGGCATTCCTTCCAGGAAAAGAGATGGTTCATGAGGAAAACATCGTTATCACTGAGGATGGACCTGAGTGGCTCAGTATTCGAGCTGCGGCTGAATTACCAATTATTCAGTAGGCTTTAAGTCTAGATATATTATCTACATTTATAGAATTACTCTTATATAATAATGAGAATCATTATTATTTGTATTTAAAAATGCTAAGTGTAAGTAATTTGTCAATCACATTTGACGTAAATCATGTCCTAGATGGATTCAATCTTAATCTAGAAAGTGGCGATATTTTTGCTCTATTAGGCGATAGCGGCAGTGGAAAAAGCTCTGCGCTGAGATTTATTGCTGGCCTTGAGAAAGCTAAGGATGGTTCTGTAGTTCTAGATGGGAAGGATCTTAGTATGAGCGGCATTCATTCAGTAAGGCCTGAACAAAGGGAAATTGGAATGGTATTTCAAGATTACGCACTATTTCCACACATGAATGTTTTTCAAAATATTAGTTTTGGAATAGATCACCTTGCTAAAGATGAAAAAAGTCTTAAAGTTACCTCACTTTTAGAACTAATAAGTCTTAGTGGAATAGAAAAGAAGTACCCCCATCAGCTGTCTGGTGGAGAGCAGCAGCGTGTTTCTCTAGCAAGGGCATTGGCTAACTCACCCAAACTTTTACTACTTGATGAGCCTTTTTCTAGCCTTGACAAATCTCATCGTGATGAACTTATTAGGGATGTTAGAAATATACTAAAGAAGAAGTCAGTCACATCAATACTTGTAACTCATGATGAAAAGGAAGCGGAAGTATTTGCAGATAAAATTGGAAAAATTGAAAAAAAACAGTTGCTTGTTGTTTGATATTGTGTATCATTCGCAAATGATAATGATTATCATTTGAAATAAAAACAACAACTACTTTTAATTAACCAAGGAAAAAGCAATGAATATAAAGCGCTCCATCGTTCTCTCTTTAACTCTTTCAACAATCTTAATGGGCACTGTCACTCAGATTCAGGCTGCATCGGATGAGGTCACAGTTTATAGTTCAAGAAAAGAGCATTTGATAAAGCCTCTTTTTGAACAATTCACAAAAAAAACAGGCATAGAAGTAAATTATCTAACTGGAAGTGGGGGTGACCTAATAGAAAGACTTAAGTTGGAAGGGCATAACACGCCAGCAGATATGTTTATGACAGTTGATGCTGGAGATCTTTGGTATGCTGGTACTCAGGATATTTTTCAAAGTGTTAGTACTGAAACTATTAAAAGCAACATCCCATCTTACTTAAGAGATCCAAATGGACTATGGACAGGACTGTCAGTTAGAGCGAGGACAATTGTTTATAGTACTGATCGCGTTAAGCCTGCTGATTTATCTACTTATGGAGACTTGGCTTCAAGTATTTGGAATCAAAGGCTATGTTTGAGAACCAGTAAAAAGATTTATACAAAGTCTTTGGTTGCCTCAATTATTCATAATCAAGGTGAGGATAAGGCTTCTGAAATAATTAGTGGCTGGGTAAATAATTTAGCAGCAGTGCCAAATGCAAAAGACTCTCATGTTATGGATGCAATAATTGCAGGCCAGTGTGATGTTGGATTAGTCAATACTTATTACTTTGGGCGATTAATTGAGAAAACTCCAGATGCTCCTGTGAGGCTTTTTTGGGCAAACCAAGAAACTACAGGCGTTCATGTTAATGTCTCTGGCGCTGGTATAACTAAGCATGCCTCAAATCCTTCTGGTGCAACTCAATTACTGGAATGGTTGTCTTCAGCTGAAGCTCAGGCAATTTATGGTTCTCTCAATAAAGAATATCCTGCAAATCAAAATATTGATTCTGATGAAATTGTTTCTTCATGGGGTGATTTTAAGCAGGACAAGATGAATCTTTCCATAGCTGGTATATTGCAAGCTGATGCAGTTAAATTAATGCAAAGGTTGGGATATAAATAAAAACTCTAGAAGAACTTTAACTTTATCCAGGGCTTTATCTAAGCTCTGGATAATTTCTATTAAAATAGAATACTTTTTTCGATCCTTGTCTTAATGAAAAAGGTTTTTATTAAATCAAATTTTTTAATAGGTCTGCTTGCTTTAACGGTTGCTCTTCCCATATTTGTAGTTTCTTCTGCATGGCTTTTGCCTGGCACAGATTTATGGTCACATTTTGCTCAGACATTACTACCTGACCTTGTTACTTCAACTTTGATTCTGTTGATTGGTGTTGGAATTGGGGTGAGTATTTTAGGAACTATATTGGCATATCTTGTTGTTATGGTGGAGTTTCCTGGCCGGGCTTGGCTAGAGTGGGCTCTATTTCTTCCTTTTGCAATCCCTGCATATGTTTTAGCTTTCGTTTATCTTGGTGTGTTTGACTATTCGGGTTACGCTCAGGTATGGTTGAGAGAGTATTTAGGGATTCCAGGTTTTGATATTCGTTCAGGATACTGGGCAATAATTTTGACTTTTGTCTTGGTTTTTTATCCATATGTTTATATGATGGCAAGAGCCTCATTTAAGCGTCAAAAGATGCAAATGATCGAAGCTGGTAAAATGTTAGGAGCAAAACCTTTAAGAGTCTTTTGGCGAATTTCTGTTCCACTTGCAAGGCCTGCAATTGCTGCCGGCGTATTGGTAACTTTGATGGAAACATTAGCAGATTTTGGAGTTGTTTCATTATTTAACTATTCAACATTTACAACTGCAATATATTCAGCATGGGGGGATTTTCGTTCAATTGAGGTAGCCGCTCAATTAGCCTCATTGTTGGTTCTTGTATCTTTTTTTCTTATCTATTTTGAAAGAAAAGCAAGAGGAAGTGCTAAGTATTATTCTTCTGATGTATCTAATGTTAAAGCTTATTATGCAAAAGGAGCTATTGGTTGGCTAATCTTCTTTTTTGTGTTTGGTGTATTTATGTTGTCATTTGCAATGCCATTACTTCAGATATTAATTTGGAGTGCTGAATTATTCTCTATTGAATGGACTCATCGCTATTTTGACTATTTTGTATCCAGTGGAATTTTGACACTCAGTGCAACCGTTTTAACGGTTTTTGTTGCAACAGTATTGGCACTTCCTAGTCGACGAAAGTCAGAGAGTAAAGGCTTGCAGTTGCTGATTCGATTTTCAACTCTTGGATATGCATTACCAGGTTCAGTGATGGCAGTTGGCTTGCTGTATGGCGTTCAAAACATCTCATTAATTAGTATCTATCTTGGCGGTTCATCAATAAACCATATTCTTTTTGGCTCTGTTTCTTTGCTGCTCTTTGCTTATGTATCAAGATTTATGGCAATTGCTTTTAATTCTACTAGTGCCTCCAGTGAGCAAATCAAGCCCGTATATGGACAAAGTGCTCGATTATTAGGCGCTTCTAGGCTTCGTTTAATCAAGATGTTTATCTACCTATGATGATGCCAGGTATTTTAGCTGGAGGCTTGTTAGTCGCGGTTGATGTTATGAAAGAACTTCCAGCTACCTATCTTTTAAGGCCTTTTGGTTGGGATACGCTTGCCATAAGGGTTTTTGAATTGAGCTCTGAAGGGCTATATGAGAGGGCTGCTATTCCAGCTCTAATGATGGTATTTTTTGGTGCAATTATTATGCTCCTTTTTAATAAACTTGATAACAAGAAATATTAAGTCAGTAACCTGAAAATTTAATTAAGAGAAGGCTTTAATTGAATTAGGTAAAATAATCTTAATTACATTTTAAAATTCTTTTTATGAGTATTGATTTACTTGAAGTTCAAGGTGTTAAATGCTCCTCCGTTTACTCAGGGATAAAGAAAAATAATGCACTAGATCTTTCCTTAATCTCACTTGTAAAGGGAAGTAAAACTGCTGCTGTTTTTACGCAAAATATCTTTTGTGCTGCACCAGTCATAGTTGCAAAAAACCACTTACACTCTGATGTAGAGGCGCTTTTAATTAACAGTGGAAATGCTAATGCTGGCACCGGTAAAAAAGGACTGGAGCATACATTTGAATCATGTGAAATTTTAGCCCGAGAACTTCTTATTAAGCCTGAACAGGTACTGCCTTTCTCAACAGGCGTAATTGGTGAATTGTTACCTATAGATGCATTTAAAAATAATGCAAATCTTCTTGTAAGTTCTCTTTCTAAAGGCGGCCTTAGGATTGTCGCCAAAGGAATTTTGACAACTGACCTAGTTGAAAAGTCATATTCTACTTCTTTTAGAGTTGGTGAGAATACTGTCACTCTTTCTGGGATTGCAAAAGGTTCTGGAATGATTAGGCCAGACATGGCAACAATGCTTAGTTTTATAGTGAGTGATATTAATGCATCCTCAGAAGAACTACAAGATTGTTTAACAATTGCAGTAAATCAATCATTTAATCGCATTACAGTAGACGGCGACACGTCAACAAATGATGCCTGTACTCTGAGCGCTACCAATAAATCTGATGTCCAGCTCAAAGATTGTAAAAATGAATTTCAATTGGCGCTTAATGAATTAACAAAAGAGTTAGCTTTAATGATTGTTAGGGATGGAGAGGGTGCAACTAAGTTTGTAGAAGTAAAAGTGGGTGGATTAGATTCTAATAAAGATTGTTTAGAAGTCGCATATACGGTTGCTCATTCACCATTAGTTAAGACAGCACTATTTGCAAGTGACGCAAATTGGGGCCGAATTCTGGCTGCAGTAGGGCGATCAAAAATTGATGGCTTGAGTATTAATAATATTGATATATTTTTAAATGATCTTCAAGTTATTTCTTCTGGAGAGGTTAGCAATGACTATTCAGAGGCATCTGGCACTAGTGAAATGCAAAAACCTGAGATTACTATTAGTGTTGCTTTAGGTGATGCAAAGACTTCTGAAAGTGTTTGGACAACGGATCTTTCATACGACTATGTAAAAATTAATGCAGAGTACCGTAGTTAATTCTTAAAGATATTTTTCATTCTTTGTGTTATCAATAATATACTGTTTAAACCTTCTAGCAATTGGAGATAATTCAGCTTTGGCATTATGAACAATGTGCCATTGTCTTA
>JGI20160J14292_10003256_pt1 | contig 12500 bp, 7 predicted proteins | sample COG_10_FD_14292 | JGI IMG/M metagenome (IMG submission 14292) | reverse complement strand
AGAATATTCAACTGTCGATTAGTTTTGAAAATTGAGCCAAGCTTTCAGTAATTGGGTTCGATATTTTTTCTGTATGCTCTACTACAAGAGTAATCAGAAATGGTTACTCTTTTTTTTGCTTTAAACCCAAGTATACTTTAGGGTTTAAGAGTGTATTAGTTGAGTGTTAAACAGTTGATATTCCTAACTTTTTATTTAAAAACTAACAAGGTTAAAAACCAAATATACACAAAACTGACAGTAAAAACAGGTGAAACTGACAGTAAAATTGACAGTAAACCCCAAAAAAATCACACCAAATAATCCATAGTAATAACCCCCCCCTATCTAAATAATATCACTTTCCTTTTGGGGCAGGTCTTCGTGAGATGATATATTACCTGGAGGTTCTTGGCTTATAATATTTAAAAATAGTTTATATAAAAAACCCTCACATTTCTGCGAGGGTTTTATACTATAGGGGGTTATTAAATTAGTTAGGGTCGCAGTTAGTAAAGTTAGGTTTGGGGAGTTGCCATTCAGGGGTTACTAAGCTAAAACCAAAACAATTTGTAACATTTTCAACATCCCAACTGCTTAAATCTTGATTGTAAGCTGCTGCAAAAATAAACATCTGATTCATATCAGTCACATTACTAACATCCCAAGTGCTTATATCTTGGTTGAAAGAATAGGATTTATGAAACATATCGGTCATAAAAAGAACATTGCCTACATCCCAAGTACTTATATCCTTATTAAACGCTTCCGCTTCTCTAAACATTTCCCTCATAGAATTAACATTAGAAACATTCCATGTTCCAATATCTTGGTTAAAGACAGAAGCGCCAAAAAACATCTGATCCATATCAGTCACATTACTAACATCCCAAGAACTTATATCTTGGTTGAAATCTTCTGATTCAGCAAACATCTGACTCATGTCAGTCACATTTCCGACATCCCAAGTACTTATATCTTGGTTGAACCCAAAACCAAACATATCACTCATATCAGTCACATTACTAACATCCCAAGTACTTATATCTTGGTTGAAAAAAGATTTATTCAGAGAAAATAACTCACTCATATCAGTTATTAAAGAAGTAACAACATTGGTTACATCTTCTTCATCCGAAATCATTGCACTTAAAGTTGATAGGTCTACAACAGTATAAGTAACACTATTTAACACTCCAGTATCTCCAGCAACTGCACCTTCACTCGCCTTAATAGTCACCCCATTAGATGCTAAATACACATTATTACTGCTCCCATTTCCATCTATAAACAAACTAACATCATCAAAAGTTTGATTGGCTGTAATGGTGGTATTTTCAATAGTGTAAATTATATTAGTGCCATCAAAATCTGCATCTGTAATAACTACTTCAACTTCTTCTACACCATCTTCATCTACCCAAGTTAAAACAGCATTAGGTGGGTCTAACTTAAAACTATTTTCATCATCATAATCATTCCAATAGGAAGCAAATTCATCTCCGCTTATGTATTTATATTCTCTATTAGGTCTATCGGTGAAAGCAAATATCTCACCAGTTAGAGGTATAACGATAGTTGTGCTATTAGTTGCTGTAGCATCTAAAGAAGTATGGGTGTACAGCCATTCCTTTTGCAAGTCACTACTATTATCATTGCTGTTATCATCATCAGTTGAACACCCAACGATAAGCACAGTTAAAAAAATATAGAGTAGTTTTTTCATAATGTATGTTTTGAACAAATATAAACAAAAGTATAAAGTGGTATGATACAGCCTTGACACAGAAAAATACCCTTGCAGACCCAACTACAAGGCATAATGTAAATAATTGTTGGTCACCATTATTGCTGCAAAATAGGGGCTAAAACAATGTAAATATGTTAGTTATGTAATATGCAATATATATTTTTGTTAGGAGATATATAAACTTTGTGCAGAGGCTATCCTTTAATTGCTAGTATAAACTTTATAACTAATTATTCCACACATGTTAAGATTATAAAATGTGGCTTTTTTTTGCATATTTTTAGGACATGTCGCATGTCGATTTTATTTTCCCCTATATATATACTTTTACTATACTCTTATTTTTTATTTCCCTGTTAAGTTATAAAATAATTGACATAATCGACACAAAGTTAATTAAACCCAATAACAGCAAGGGTTTAGCTAAAACCAAAATCGACACGAAATCGACATAGACCGACATAGACCGACATAAAAAGGGGGTATAATTCCATTAAATTACTCGGTTCATGGTCTGATGCGTAAGCGCTACCCTCTATCTCACCATCTTCAATATAAATTAACTGATAACTAAGATTTAAAAATATCAAGTCAGTTTTTAACCAAGACCTTAAAAAAAGAATACAACTAATACGTTAACCCTAATATTTTGTAGACATACCACAATTTACACGCAGTTTTTATTTATTTTAGGTGGCTAATTAGTAACGCTTCATGCCCAAATCACAAAAAACATTAGAATTTCTTCAAAAACTTAAGGATAAAGGTCATTGGAATGATGACTATGATTATTCTGAGGTTGAGTATGTTAATGCATTAAAAAAAGTAATTATAATTGACAATAGATTTAACACTAAACATTTAATCCAGCCTTCAGAATTATTGAACGGTGCTAAATGCGTAGGGTCAAATTTAATTGAGGGATACTGGAATTACCAACAAAGCTCATATTATATTCAAAATTTACCAGATGGCCCAAAATCATACAATGATTGGATAGAATATTCAAAAACAGAAGAAAGGCCACATTACATACCATCAAATCCACAAAGGAGGTTCAAGGATAAATGGAAAGAATATGGTGGTTGGGGAAGTTTTTTGGGGACAGGAAGGACTTCCGATAATTTTAAGCAGTATCCAAGCTTTGAAGAAGCAAGAGATGAACTTCGTTTATTAAATTTTAAATCTAAAAAAGATTATCATGAAATGTGGGATAAGGGGTTATTGAAAAAATACCCTAAAAGTCTTCATAATACTTACCAAGACAAGTTCACAACATACTCTGATTTTCTTGGATTTAAATCATTTCAACCTGAAAGAAGAAATTTCGGAAATTATAAATTAAGAAAGTTTGGTAACTATGAGGAGCATCAAATGTTTGCAGTTCAAAACAACATTCAATCTCGTACAGATTGGGTGAGTTTTTTTAAGGAAGCCCTCCCTATTGAAAGTATTGACCAAAACCCCCAAAGAAGATTTAAAGATGTTTGGAAGGACAGAGGAGGATGGCCAGGCTTTTTAAAAACTAAGTTATTAAAAAACAGATATAAAGGAGGTTTTATATCTTTCAAAGATTGTAAAGAATTAATTTACAAGAATGGCATTAAGACACAATTAGATTATTTCCAGTTTTATGAGAAAACATATACAGAATTTGCTAAAAAGAATACTAGAATACCAATGGATCCAACATCTGGTTATAAAAAAAGTTGGGTTTCATGGAGAGAATTTTTAGGCACAATTGGTGATGGGAAATCTACTTGGCTAAAAAATGACATAAAATATTTTATTGAACAAATAAGATATGAACTAATAAATCTTGATTCAATAGAATTAATTACAATAATCAACTCAAATAATTTAGCGAAGAAAATTAAAGATTTAGGATTTTTAGAAGATTTAGTTTCATCAAAATCAAATACAGATCAGAGAGAAAATATAGTTTCAAAAATTCAAAAACACATTAGTGATTTAGTTGGTAATTCAGATGAAGAAGAATTAGTTGAAGAAGAGTTTGTAGAAAATGTTTTTGAAGAAGAATTAAAAGAAGGTGATGATACTTTTTATGATAGTATTGAGGAAGTAGAAGAATTAAAAGATTTTAAACCACTTGAGGAATTAAAATTTTATGATAACAAACTTATCACATCATCACTTGATGACGAGAACATTGACTTTCTTTTAAAAAATCAACTCAAAAAACTTTGGAATAGTGTTCTTAATAATGAAATCTCTGTTGATGAAATCTTGAAAGAGGATGGAGGTAAAAACTTTAAATTAATAAAGGATAAATTTATTAATGAATATAAAGAGGTTTCAAAGATAATTCCACCTCAAAACTATATTTTTAAATATCCACCGAATTTGATGCAGAAACTTGTTACATACAGAATGAAACAAGAAAAACTATATGGTAACTGGAGTGGAACTGGTGCAGGAAAAACTCTATCCTCAATTTTTTGTGGGAGATACCTTAATCTTAAAAACACAATCATAATTTGTAATAATTCAACGATAAGTGGATGGGTTAATTCAATCCATGAATATTTTGAGAACTCGAGTGTTTACACAAAAACAGAATTGAATAATATTGATGTACATCAATCAAAATATAACATAGTTCACAAGTACGATATAAATCTTCAAAAGAATAGATTTAATTATATCGTTTTGAATTATGAAACATTTCAATTGGAAGATGGTGAGTTTATTGTTTCTGAACTACTCAAAAAAAATAGTATTGATTATATAATTTTAGATGAAGTTCAAAATGTTAAACAACGAAGTGAGAAGGATGAATCTTCAAGAAGAAATGTAATAAATAAATTAATTATCCATTCCAAAAATGAAAATCCGAACCTTCATTTAATGGTAATGAGTGCAACTCCTGTAATTAATAATCTCGTAGAACCTAAAAAATTAATTGAACTAATTAGTGGTGAAGTTCATGAAGAATTAGAAACAAAAAGTAGTATTAGTAATGGAATCGAAATGTATAAATCTTTAACAAGGTTTGGAATTAGATATAAACCTAAATATGGTATTACAGTTAATGAAAATTTAATTCAAGTAAATGGAGATGATTTAGTTGAATCTCTTAAAAAAGTCCCTAAAGGTTCACCTATTGGATTTGAAAAGGTTTTAATAAATACAAAACTTGAATCAATAAAACCTTACTTAAAAAAAGGAACACTTATATACTCTCACTATGTTACTGATTTAGTTAATGAAATTGGGAAATTTGTTAGTGAACTTGGGTTTACGTATGGTTTCTATATTGGTGATGATAAAGAAGGATTAAGAAGATTTAAAAACAAAGAAATGGATATATTAATTGGATCTGCTCCGATTGGTACTGGTGTAGATGGAATTCAATATGTATGTAATACTCTAATTCCATTAATACTCCCCTGGACAAGTTCAGAATATGAACAATTGTTAGGTAGAGTGAATAGACAGGGATCAAACTTTGATAATGTTAATGTATACATCCCCCAAGTTGTAGTTTCTCGAGGGGATAAGGAATGGAGTTGGGATAAGAGAAGATATAACATAATTAAGTTCAAATCTACTCTTGCAGATTTATCTATGGATGGTATTATACCTAAAGAACTTTCTCCCCCTAAATCTACTTTAGTTAAACAGGCACAGAAAGAACTTGAAGAATGGATTAATCGAATTTCAGAAAACGATATCCTAACAATAGATAGACAAGAAATTAAGATTCCTCTTAATCCAAAACAAATAGAATACAAAAGTAAGAAGTTAGGAGATTTCTCTCAACTAAATAAAAGTTGGAGTATTTCGAATTCTAAAACAACACAAGAAAGATTAAATTTAGACAAATCTGAATGGGAATACTATCACACACTTTACAGAGAGAAAAGAAAAAAGTGGGATGAAATTCCATATCTCGAAATAGCAAAGAAAATAAAGGAACGTCCAGAATGGATTGTTGCAGACATGGGCTGTGGAGAAAACCTTTTGTCTAAAGAAGTTTCTAACAAGGTACATGCCTTTGATTATGTAGCCATAGACAAGGACGTTACAGCATGTGACATGAGTTCTATACCTCTTGCAGATCAAGAGATAAATGCTATTATCTTTTGCTTATCTTTAATGGGGTCTAACTATTTAGACTATATTAAAGAAGCCTTTAGGGTTACCAAACCTTATGGTAACATCTTTATTTGTGAACCAAAAAAGAAGGTTGAAAAACGCCTTGAGGTATTGAAAAAAGAAATAGAATCAACAGGATTTAAAATTGTAGAGGTTACAACAAGCTCTCAGTTTGTATATATACATGGAATAAAATTATGAAGTATTACAGAATAATGCCAGGAGGCAAAAGCATGCACCTTGAGGAGTGCTTAAGGAGAGGATTTATAGGCGTAGATTTTAACTTAAATGATGATATTACAAAGTATATTGATCATAACTGGGAGACTTTTAAAAAGAAATTTAAACCTTATTACAAGAGTTTAAACCCAGAAAAATCTAATGTAGCTATTGGTCTTCATACAGGAAGTATTCATGCTGTATGTGTCTATTTACTTAAAGGAGATATAATTTTGTGTCCTGATGGAAAAGGACTTTATCATATTGGGGAAATAGCTTCAGATTATTATTTTGCAAAAGGAGAGACACTCCCTCACAGAAGACAAGTAAATTGGCATAGTAAGACTATTAGTAGATCTGATATGTCTAAAGCGCTCCAAGGATCAACAGGTTCTGGTTTAACCCATTGTGATCTTAAAGATTATGCTGAAGAGATTGAGCAGTTAATAGGTGGCAATAAAGCACCCACAATCGTATCTAACGATAAAACTATTGAAGACCCTACAGAGTTTGCATTAGAAAAACACCTTGAAGATTTTTTAGTTAAAAACTGGAAGAATACTTCTTTAGGAAAGCAGTATGATATTTATGAGCTTGATGGTGAGCTTGTAGGACAACAATTCCCATCTGATACTGGACCTTTAGATATCCTTGCAATCAGTAAAGACAGGAATACCTTTCTAGTTGTAGAGCTTAAAAAAGGAAGAGTGAGTGATAATGTTGTAGGTCAAATACAACGTTATATGGGCTATGTAAAAGAAGACTTAGCAGAACCTCATCAAGAAGTAAAAGGTATTATTATAGGCTCTGAGGACGACTTAAAAATACGCAGGGCTTTATCTGTAACAACAAATATTGAGTTCTATAAATATAAAGTGAATTTTAAACTCCATCAATAATTATGAAAAAGTTACTTCTATTATTATTTATATCTGTTTTCTTTACTTGTTGTGAAAAATTAAGTGACAGATGTAATTGTGAATTAAAAGGGCAGGAGGTTTCAATAGACTATAAAAATGAATACTATTGGATAGAAATAGACACAGAATCAGAAGTAAAATTATTTGGACCATATGCAAGTCCATCTCACGGATATGCTGCAATTAAAAGATGTCTTGATTTAGAAAGAAATTGTAACTAAACCATAGGCATATCTTCCTCCTTCAGTTCAGCTATTTCTAAACCTCTTAAGTAGGTTAAACTTACGTTTATAGATGAATGCCCCATCGCTTTCTGTAGCTTGGTTATAGAACCAGTTCTCTTAAATATTTCTATCGCCCCTGTGTGTCTAAAAGAGTAGAGTGTTTGGTCTTGTTCAAGTATCCTTGATTGTCTCTTAAAACGACTCCAAAGGGTCTTAAAATAGTCTTTATTTAAAGGTTGAGGTTTACCAGAAAAAATATTATGATGAGGGTCTCCTTTATCAAGTAGTTCTCTCACATAAGTAGGTACTGGAACAATTCTATTTCTACCTGATTTGTTTCTATTACCTGACAAATGAATGTATTTAAGGTCATCAGAAAAGTCAGACCAAGTAAGTTCTCTTATCTCACGATGAGGCCTTAAAAGGCATCCATAGGTCATTAGACAGCATAGATATAGCTGTTTGTTATATGCTTTAATATCTTCAAGTATCTTATTGATATTGTCAAAGGGTTTGTGAAGTGTAGAGGTTGGTTTCTTTAGTTTTACACTTTGAATTAAATGAGGTTTGAACTCAGTTAATAATGGACTTAATGTAGATTTTACAGTTCGTTGTGTCTTAGCACTCCAATTAGGTCTTATGAGGAAATTTCTAACGTGTGAAGATTGTAAATTATCAAGTGTAAGGCTCTTTAAATACTGTTCGCTCTCATAACGTTTCCATAAGGTAACAATACGTTTAGCATCCTTTATAAAACGTTCAGAACATCCTTGAGCTATCTTTGTTTTCACACCTTGATTAAGTGCTTGAATAACTGTGACAGGAACTTCTTTAACTTTCTTTTTCTTTAGTTGAGGTCTCCAACCTTCTCTCAATTTTAATTCAAAAGCTGCTTTGAGCAGGGTAGGATTGTCGATGCATCTTAGTTTGATTTCAATAGCTTTCCCGTTCCAAAAGCGGTAACGCACGTTATTGTAATAAACATTAATAAATACTTGTTTTTTGTCTTGACCAATTGTTACATTAAAAGAGTTCATACTGTCAGTTATTACTGTCAGTTTTAAAAAACAAAAGGATAGTTATATGGTGTTCAGCGGTTTACAGCAGGTAGCTCATCGGACTCATAACCCGAAGGTCATTGGTTCGAGTCCAATTCCCGCTACAAAGAAACTCCTTGAGAAATCAAGGAGTTTTTATTTTGGGGTCAAGTGATGCTTGCATCTTCTTGAGAACAAAATAAAAAATCAGATTGCGTAGCAATCGGAGTTTCTTTGGGCTGTTCTCCCCTTTGGCCCATTTCGGAACAACGTGGAGAAATGAATCCAATTCCCGCTACTAAAACAATAAAACGGTTATACTTTTATAAAGTATAGCCGTTTTTTTATCTTTAAAATTATTTTTAAGCGCAAATTTATGATTAATATAAAAACATCTTTTAACGGTTTCACAATTAAACTCTCAGCTTTGCTCATTTGTTCATTTTTATTAATTACTTGTTCTAAAGAAATTGAAATAATTTCTGAACCTGAAACACCAATCTATCCAATTACCATAAACATAGAGGGTGAAGGACAAGTAGACTATGAGTCTATTAACGGGATATCGTCTTCAAATTATGAATTAGGGACCTCGATAATATTAACTGCAAATCCATCAGAAAATTGGGAGTTTATAGGTTGGTCTGGTAGTATTATTTCTTCAGAAAACCCTGTAGAAATTAGAATTTCAGATTCTACTGAAGTGAAGGCTAAGTTTATGCGATACTTTGATTATAAGCAGCCTTCTTATAAGTTTAAAAATTCAGACTTTTGGATTGATATTGAATCGATACCAACTTCGAATGGGATAGACTTATTTCAAACAAGCTATTCGGCAGCATATTCTTATGCTGATTTTAATGGAGACGGTTATGAAGATATTTTATTAGCGAAAAATAAATATAACATAGAAAGACACCCATTAGAATTATTTATAAATAATAAGAATGAAAATTTTGTTTTAGATCAAACATTAATCCAAAATAACATTGGATGTGAAACCGCAAGGAAATCTATAGTAGGTGATTACAATGGAGACGGCAAACCTGATGTTTTTTTTGCTGATCATGGCGCAGAAGGGGCAGTTTTTGAGTTTGCATACCCAAGTATTCTACTCAGTAACTCTAATGGATATAATTTTGAAATATTGGATAATTTGCCCAAATCTTTTTATCATGGTGCCGCTTCAGGTGATATTGATAATGATGGTGATTTGGATATTATTACATCAACAGGTTTAGTTTTAATAAATGATGGTTTCGCTAATTTTTCAGATATGAATCAATTATGGCAAACTTCAGAGGGAGGAATATATACTATTGAGTTAATTGATATTAATAATGATGGTTTTTTGGACTTAATTGTTGGAGGGCACTCTATGGCGTCATATGATTTAGAATCCGAAAAAATTTATTTTGGGAATGGGATAAATTATTCTGATGCGAATTCTATACTGCTGCCAAAAGTTTTAGGATATGGTGTTTCAACTGATTTTTCATTTTACGACATCAATAATGATGGTTTTGATGATATTTTTGTCAACCGTGCAGGTGGATCAGTAACCGCAAATAATACGTATGATACTGATTTTTATGTTGGATGGGCCGTACAATTGATAATTAATAATCAGGGAACAGATTTTATTGATGTTACTGATTCTTATTTTGATGTATTTCAGGGAGCGGAGAATTCTATGGTATGGATTAGAGTTCAAGATATTGATAATAATGGATCTGTAGATTTATTTGAGAACGATAAATATCATTTTGACACAACTCAGATTTTTAGATGGGAATGGAACGGTTCCAGTTTTATTAAAATGTAATTAAATATAGCTTAAGAACAATTAGTTACACTTTCATATATAAACTTTATACTTTTATAAAGTGTAACCGTTTTTTAATTAAAAGACTTCGTTTAAATACTCTCAAAGATTAATAGAAGTTCTTCAAGCGATTATTAGAACAGTTCAAAATAGTATTGAAAAAGTTTAACCTCATTTTCAGAATTTAGTTTATTATATTTACAATAATAAACGAAAGTAAAAGTTCCTGTTACCCGGAACCAGAGTCCTATAAACAGGGAGTTTGTTCTCCATATAACGAGTTGTAGCCAATCACAAAAAAATCCAGAGTAGCATAACGCAATTCTGGATTTAGTAAAGAAATTCAAATTTTGCTAAACAAGAGACTAAATATATTTTACTATTTTCAAATTAGTCCTTTCAGAAAGAAGAGCTTGCCAATTAAAAAGTATTACCAAGGGTTAACAGACATTGTCAATTCTGTACCACCAATAATATTATAAATATCTACTTTCAAATCAGTAATATGTGGAAAACTTTTAAAGTTTGACAATAATTCACTTTTAAGGTAATCGTCAAGATATTTTTGACTAGTAAAAATGTATACACCTGTTCCTGTTTTATTTTCCTGATCTATAGTAAAGTATTTGCTTCGCAGTCCAGATACATTAGAATTGTGCCACATTTTCGAAAAATTCATAGGTTCAATAAGTGCTCCTTCAAATTCCTGATGATTGGACGGGGTTCCTTCTATTCCTGTACCATAGTCTATATTGAATCTTGGATAAAATACTACAGCAGATTCTACATCTTCACGAGTAGGTCTTTCATTACCTGATGTCCACGAACCCATGTCTATTGTTTCCTCTGATCCTGCTAGTACTCTGTAGGTTTTTACATCTAGTTGGGTAATATGCGGAAAGGAACCAAAATTTTTAAATAAATCACTTTCCATATAGCCATCTAGATCTTGTTTAGAAAGAAAAATATAAATTCCTGATCCATCTTGTTGATCTTGTGAAAGGGTGAAGAATTTAGACCTTAATCCTGGCACTTGTGCCCATGTTTCTGTTCCTCCTGCTTCACAAAACCCCTTAAATTGGGCTGAATTTTCGGGACATCCTTGTACTCCTGTTTTATAATCTATTTTAAATCTTACGTCAAGAATCCAAGCTTTAGAAACTGATTCTCTAGATGGAGGTGCGCTGTTACTGTTATTCATTTTTATTTATTTTATTGATTATAGAATTCAATTGCTTTTTAAGCAAAAACTTACTAAAAAAGTCCATAATCCAAGTGAGAACTCATTCTCATTCAAAAAATATGCTTAAACTGTTTTGTCAATTGGTGCGTGTATACATCTATTAATAATATTTTTTGTCTTTAATATAATTTTTATATTTTATTGATTAACATTTGCACATTACGGTTCAGTCTTTGTATTTAATTCTTCAAATAAATAAATTACAGTTTCTTAGTCCCTTTGGTTTTTAGAAGACTTTCTTTTTTACCCGTAACTGAATTAGGATCTTCGTAACCTGAATCCTTAAAGACATCTTTTGCCCAAATCTTATGTAAGTCATTAAGTTCTTTTACTATTTCCGGATGTTGTGAGGCATGATTTATTTCTTCAGGATGTTCATCCTCCAAATTTGCTAAATAATATTCAGGCATTTCAAACTCCATTTCAGGATGTGTAGAATATTTACCTGTAGTATCATGTCCTTTATAGATTAATTTCCAATCCCCTTTTCTTACAGCCCACATGTCCTGCCACATCCAGTGTAGTTCTTCGTGAGGAGATGCGATATCATTAGATTTTATTACTTCAACAATACTTTTTCCATCAAGTTTATTTTTTGGAATCTGAATATCCAGTATTTCACAAATTGTTGGTAGTATGTCTAAATTTAAAATGGCTTGATCTCTGGATTCTCCTTTTGGAAAAAGTTTAGGATAGCTGATAATTGCAGGAACACGCAATCCACCCTCAAAAAAGCTGCCTTTGGCACCTCTCCACTTTCCAGTGTAACCACCTCCGCCATTACCACCATAACTCACGTCCCAATTATAATAATCTTCAGTAGAATGGCCATTGTCACTCATGTAAATTACAACGGTATTCTCTCTTAAATTTAAGGCATCTAATTTATCCAATACCTGTCCTATACGGTTATCAACAGTAGTAATCATAGGAGCATAGGACTTTCTAGGCCATTTTAAATTTTTATATTGATCTATAAAAGTTGAATCTGGTTGTTCTGGGTAATGGGGTAAATTGAAAGGAAGATATAAAAAGAAGGGCTGATCTTTATTTGTTTCTATAAATTCATTGGCTTCAGCTACTTGCATGTCAGGAAAATACGTTCCATCTTTAAAAATTTCTTCCTTTCCTCTGTATAGGTCATGAAATTGTGGCTTTTGCCATTTGGCATGTAAAAACTTATG
>JGI20160J14292_10003222_pt1 | contig 12549 bp, 7 predicted proteins | sample COG_10_FD_14292 | JGI IMG/M metagenome (IMG submission 14292) | reverse complement strand
TTGCTCACTTCATTTTTGTAGCTGATGGAGGGAATTAGAATAGTGCCGCTGCGCTTCGGCATAAGCACCATATTCCAGTCAGTGTAGGATTGAGATTGACCATTGATCCAGGAGTATTGCTGCTGGCGATTGTTGCTGAGTATGTCAAAGTCTTTTTGCAGAACCCCAAAGTCGGGCTCTGAGGTCATTGCCTGGCCACTGTAGCGAACCACCAGCTGCACTGTTTCATTGGTATCTAACAGATTGCGGTCAACTTTAGCTGTCAGTTCTGCCCAGCTGAAAACTGAGGCTGTGATCAGACAGAAGGCAATTAATAGTTTTAAAGACTGTACATTCATTTACCAGCGCTCTTGCTCGTTGGGTGGTTTGGGACGTCGTTGCTCCAGTGCACGCTGCCGCGACTGGTAGCGAAATTTTTCTCGCAGCAGACCGCCGGGATCATCTGGTACCTGGCGCAACATCTGCTCGATTTCCTGTTGGTTTTGCTTCTCTTGGTCACTGAGTTCAGAATCTGCGGGCTGGGCTTCCTGCTCCTGCTCCTGTTCTTTTTGCTGCTGCTGTCGCTCTGTCTGTTGCTCTTCCTCTTCCTGNTGCTCTTTTTGTGTCTTGGCCTCCTGCTGTTGCTCGCTGCCTTCTTCCCCTTGCTCTTTATTCTGTGACTGCTGAGATTCTTGGTTCTGCTGTTGTGAAGACTCTTGGTTCTGATCCTGGTTTTGTTGTTGCTGATCTGATTGTTGGTCTTGATCCTGCTCCTGTTCTTTATTTTGCTCTTGCTGCTGTTGTAGCTTCTCGACAAGGTCGCGATTGGCTAATGCATCTTCCATCTCTGGCTGCAACTCAAGTGCTCTATTGTAGGCGTCGATAGCGCCCTCCAGATCTCCGGACTTGGCCAGGGCATTGCCGCGGTTGTAATGGGCGTCTGGGCTATCTTGGCCAATAAATTCACCAATGGCACTCGCGTAATCCTCGGCGCGATAGGCAGCGCTGCCACGCCATTGACTATCTTCAAACAGACTCTGGGCCGCAGCTGCATCACCAGCATCTAAGGCTTCTAGGCCTTGCTGGTCTGGATTCTGCCAAAGGTCCTGCCAGATGGAGGCGGTGACCGGTTCGCTCAGGCTGAGTAGCGGAGCGATCAGTATCACTACCACTGAGCCTTTGCGAAAGCTAAGGATCAATGCAGGTAAAAGCAGCACAATCAGCCAAAATCCCTGGTCATCCCAAAGATCAAAGGAGCGATCTACCTCTCTGGTCGCATCGGTAAAACTCTGTTCTGTGACTTTTAACAAATCATTGATATCGCTGTCATCGGCGCTGATATCGCGATAGATACCAGCATTGCTATTGGCCAGTCTCTGCATTGAAGCTGAGTCCAGCTTGGGAATAAGAATACTGCCGCTGCGGTCTTTAACAAAGCCGCTGCTACCCAGGGGAATTGGCGCACCCTCGGCAGTACCCACCCCAAGTATTGATAGGCGATATTTTCCCGCTTGCCCGATAATTGTTTTGATGCTGCCAAAGGCCGCGGGGGAAACCCCATCGCTAATTAAAATAATATCAGCCTGTTCATAGCCACCATTGGCAGCCAGTTCTATGGCCATGGCTACGGCCTCTTCGGTATTGCTGCCGTACTCTGGCAAGAGCGTTGGGTGCAGTATGGGCACCAGACTGATGATGGTATTGTTGTCCTCAGTCAGGGGCGACACTGTATGAGCTTCTCCACCATAGACTACTAGTGCAGTAAAACCTTCGCGGCGACTGTTAAGAATATCGATTAATTTAAAGCGCGCTCGGACCAGGCGGCTGGGGGAAACATCTTCGGCCAGCATGGAGGGGGACAGATCAAATACCAGTATGGCAGCACTGTCCTGTTTAAGCACAGGCTGAGGTAACTGTTGCCAGGTTGGACCAGCCAGGCTGATGCAGCAAATTGCCCAGGCCAAACCCAGGCCAGTTAATAACCAGTTAGATTTACGACTGTTTAGGCCACCGCCCTCCATTAAAAAAGGCAGCAGGGCTGGGTTGATAATTTTCTCCCAATTGCCGGCACTGCGCCTGCGCCACTGGTATAGACCTAGGGCCAGCAGAGCTGGGACCAGACCCAAAAACCACCAGGGCCGCATAAAATGGAAATCGCTCAGGGCAGGTAGCCAGTCAGACATGCTCACCTCTGGGGTTACCTGTAACAAAACGTAGCAGTGCGATCAACAGGCTAAGCACAAAGGCTAAGCCCAGAGGCCAGTGAAATAGAGCAGCTATAGGGCGCAGGGTTTCGGCATCCTGCTCTATGGGTTCCAGTCGGTTAAGTTCTGCATAAATTGCCTGCAGCTCCTGAGGATTTCTGGCGCGAAAAAACTGGCCGCCAGTGGCTTCTGCAATATTGCTGAGGGCAGTTTCATCCAGATCGGCGCTGGGGTTGGTGACTCGCTTGCCAAACAGCCCCCAGGTTTCCTGAACCTCGGCACCTATGCCTATGGTGTAGATTTTAACCTTGGCGCGGCGGGCTAAATCTGCAGCTTTTAATGGATCCAGTTCACCGGCATTGTTGGCACCGTCAGTCAGCAGGATAACCACGCGATGATTTTCTGGGCGTTCCTGAAGGCGTTTAACTGCCAGCCCTATGGCGTCGCCAATAGCTGTGCCATTGTTACCCGCAAAGCCAATTTGCGCCTCGTTTAACAGAGTTTGCATAGTTAGGCGATCGAAGGTGAGCGGTGTCTGCAGATAGGCTTTTTCGCCAAAGAGTATTAGCCCCAGTCGGTCACCTTTGCGCTCCACTACAAAGTCACCGACCACAGATTTTACCGCCACTAATCGGTTGACCTGTCGCCCTCGCAACTCCATATCATCGCGCGCCATACTGCCGGAAATATCTACGGCTAATAAAATGTCTCGACCATCGGTGGGCAGAGCCACAGGTTCGCCCACCCAGAGGGGTCGGGACAGCGCCAAAAGACTGGCTAGCCAACAGAGGCTGAGCAGCAGTAACAGTAATCGCCTCAGCCATTGCTGGCTGCCATCTGCGCTATTGATACCCTCTGCCGCACTGGCCAGCAATGGTGCGCGCAGTGCCCTGGTATTAGTGGCTGCTGGTTTGCGCCACCAGCGATAGATAAATGGTATCGGGGCCAGCGCCAGCACCCAGGGCCAGACTAAATTTAACATAGGGACTGATAATCCAGTTTATGGCTGGGCAGGTGTTGGCGAATCCAGACCCTTGTATTTTTAATCAGCTGTTCTGCGAGCTGAGGGTCCAGTTCGGTCTCTTTTGCATAGAGCAGGCTATTGAGGTTGTCTGGCGGCTTGGGGAACAGTGCCGCCGGACAGCTCTGCGCGAGGAATATAAAAAATTCATTGATGCTCAGGCTGCTGTAATGTTGGCCCGGGTAAGCGCTATTGGCGGTTTTCTTGAGCAGCTCTATCAGAGCCACAACCTGGTTGTTAGAACTCTGCTCAATCTGTTGCAACTGTATCAGGGCCTGCCGACGATAGAGGCGGGCTCGGTGGCGGCGAAGGCAAACAATAAACAGTGCGCTCAGCCCAGCGCAGGCGATAGCAATAAGTATCCACCAGCCCGGGGCCAGTGGCCAGGCTGATACGCTACTGGGCAGATGAATATCCCGCAGCTCGGCCAGAGGGTCGCTAGGGTTCATGGTGCGATACTCATGGTTGCGCTGACCTGCTGGATCGAGACGAGCTGCGACGTTTGCCATAGGCGCGGGCCAGCACCGACATTATATTGTCGGCGGTATCAAAGGGCAGCAGCCCAGCAGAAAGCTGTTCGCTCAATTTGCGCAGGGTCTGGCCGCGCTGCATAAAGGCATCCGCATAGCGCTGGCGCAGTTTTTGGCTACCAGTGTCCAGCAGGGTCTGTTGCTGGCCGTCTGTAACTGCATACACTGAGGGCGGTGGCAGCTCAGTTTCTATGCTATCGAAAACATGACAGAAATTAAGGTTGGCATGGCGCGCCAGTTCGAACAGATGGCGCTCGCAACTGTTATCCAGATCATGGAAGTCGCTGACAATAAAGACGGTGCTGCCAGGCAGTATAAAACGTCGCGATTCTTCCAGTAGCTGGGCAAGGCTAAAGCGATCTGGTTCTGGGTTGAGTAACTTACCGCTGAACTCCTGCAGACTGTGAATATATTGCAGCACCGCATGATGACTGCGGCGAGCCTTAATATCAGTCTGTTGCTGAGCACCAAAGACCAGGCCGCCAGCCCGGTCATTGGCTGCCAGACCGGCCCAGGCCAGGGCGGCAGAGATTTCACAGGCAACCACAGATTTGAGTCGCTGGCTGCCAAAGAACATAGAGCTGCGCAGATCACTAATGACCAAAATGGGGCGCTCGCGCTCTTCCGTAAAAATTTTGGTATGGGGAGTCTGGGTGCGGGCCGTTACTCGCCAGTCAATGCTGCGCACATCATCTCCGGGCTGATAGNTGCGCACCGAATCAAAATCCATACCGCGACCGCGAAACTTAGATTTATGCCCGCCCGCAAGCATCTGTCGCGCCTGTATTCTGGGAAATCCAGTCAGTTCACGAGCGCCATGGCGCAGCTTGACCATATGGCTAAGATTGGCAATCGCTGGGTGATCGCCCTCTGATTGGCTGCCTGGCTGGCTGTTATCTGACTGATTCATCAGTGACAGGCCGCTAGGCTGAGGGCACCGTGGCCAGCAGTTTGTCTATCACCTGGTTGGCGGTGATGCCAGCAGCTTCAGCTTCGAAGCTAAGAATCAGACGATGGCGCAATACATCCTGAGCAACAGCGCGAATATCGTCTGGGGTAACAAAGTCTCGCCCCTCCATCCAGGCCAGTGCGCGGCTGCAGCGGTCCAGGGCAATAGTGGCCCTGGGGCTGGCGCCAAAGTCTAGCCACAGGGCCAGATCGCCGCCGTAGGCACTGGTATTTCTGGTGGCCAGAATAAGTTGCACCAGATACTCCTCAACAGGCTCGGCCATATGCACGGCTAGCACCTGCTTGCGAGCTTCAAATAGGGTCTCCTGGGTCAGAGCTTCGACGCCGGTCTGCTCAGCCTTCAGTGCTTCCTGACGGGATAGGTTGAGGATCATACGCTCGGTTTCCGGTGCCGGGTAGTCGACCATAATATGCATCAGAAAGCGGTCCATCTGTGCCTCGGGCAGGGGGTAGGTACCCTCTTGCTCTATGGGGTTCTGGGTTGCCATAACCAGAAATAGCTCGGGCAGTGGATAGGTGTTTTTGCCTACGGATATCTGACGTTCAGCCATAGCTTCCAGCAGGGCAGACTGCACCTTGGCTGGCGCACGGTTAATTTCATCAGCCAGTACCAGGTTGTGAAATAGAGGCCCAGCCTGAAATTCAAAGGTACCTTCCTGGGGGCGATAGATATCACTGCCTGTGATATCCGCCGGCAGCAAATCAGGCGTGAATTGAACCCGGTGAAAGTCGGCATCCATACCCTCGGACAATGTCTTGATAGCCTTGGTCTTGGCCAACCCAGGGGCGCCCTCTACAAGAAGATGACCATCGGCGAGCAAGGCGATCATCAATCGCTCTATCAGATGTTCCTGGCCGACAATTTTGCTGGCCAGCCAGTCCTTGAGTTGATTTATATTCTGGTGCAAAAGTAACCCCTAAAAATTGGTTCGGTTGTTAAAGCGGATGCAGAGTTTAGTTGCAAAGAGGGCAAGTCTCAAATGCAGTTTTATATGGCCTGTAATGGCAGGATTTTGGTCTATATTTAGACAGAACTAATGTCATTATTTGTTGGCAAATGGTTTAAATTTTTGTATCTAAATTCAACTGCTATTTGTTACTCTGCATATAGGACATTGAATAACACCAGATTACAGACTTATAAAACACAAAAAGGTTTCAAAGCCCGCTCATGGATGCAAAAACTAAAGGCCAGCGCACTGATTTGCTAAAGTCGCTGACCAGTATTGCCAAAAAGAATCTCAATAAATCCCAGGCTAGACAATTTGAGCAGTTTGTTGTCAGCGCCATGCACTTTTATCCTGATGCCGACTATTTAGATCGCCCTGCAGAGGATATTTTTCACAGTCTCTGGGGGTTGCTCAGTTTTAGTGCGCTGGCGGCCGAGCCGGTTAATGGCTGCCATGCAGCACTGCGGGTATTTAATCCTAGACCTGAGTCTGATGGTTGGTCCAGCCGCTACACCAGTATCTATATCAATCAGCGGGATATGCCGTTTTTGGTGGACTCCCTGCGCATTGTACTCAACCGCCGCGGGCTTAATATCTATACATTGCAGAGTAATCCTGTGTGGGCCCTGCGCAATGATCAGGGGTTGCTTGAAAGCACCCACAAGGATTATTTAGAGGGCGCTCAGCGCGAAGCGCTTATTCTTGTCGAGGTGGATCTTCACGCCGAGTCAGAGTTGGCTGATCTGCAGCTCGAATTGATGGCCGTTCTGGACGATGTGGAGGAAGTGGTCGACGCTTTCGACCCCATGCGCCAGCGTGTTGATGGCCTGATTGTTGAACTTCAAGAAAATGCTCCAGAGGTTGAAGATCTGGAGGAGTCTCTGGAGTTTTTACGCTGGATTTACAATGGTTACTTTACCTTTACCGGCTGTGTCGAATATAACCTGGTGCCCGAGGGCGGCAAACAGTATCTGTGCGAAGTACCAGAAAGCCGCTGCGGCCTGTTTAAAAAATACGGGCGCGAAGCTCGGCGGGAGTTAATCGATGAGTTGAGCCCTGGGGTCAGTGGGCTCTATCAGAGCGATGATCTTCTGGCTGTGACCAAATCCTCTGAGCGCTCGCGGGTGCACAGGGATGTGTACTCAGACTATATAGTAGTCAAACGCTACAATAAGTCTGGGCAACCCATTGGTGAGGTGCGCTTTCTTGGGCTGTATACCTCGCAGTTCTATTCCTACAGTCCGCGGCGTATCCCACTGTTGCGCAAAAAAGTTAACTGGGTGTTGGAGCACTCTGGTTTTAGTCCCAATAGCCACGATGGCAAGGCGTTGATGGCAATTCTGGATTTCCATCCGCGGGACGAGCTGTTTCATGTTGGCCGCGAGGCCCTGGCTGAAACTATTATAGGTATCTGGCAGATCTATGAGCGGCGAGCCACGCGAGTGTTTGTTCACCCGGACCCCTTCGACAAGTTTGTCAGCTGTATTGTCTATATTCCCAGAGAACATTTCAGTACCAGCGCCCGGCAGAAAATTCAGCAGGTTATAGGTGAGCAGCTGGATTCAACAGAAAATGAATACAGCACCCAGTTCTTGCCAGAATCTGTGTTGGTGCGAATCTACCTGGTTTATCAGATCAGCAATAAGAAAAAACTTAAGGTACAGGGTAGGCAGCTTGAGGAGCTGGTAAAGCAGGTGACCAGGGGTTGGTCCGATACCTTTGCTGATCGTGCGCTGGAGACTCTGGGTGAGGCCGATGGCCTGGCTCTGGGTCGGCGCTTTAGAAGCGCCTTTCCCTCGGCCTATAGAGAGCTCTATGCTCCGGATGAGGCGCTGGCTCATATAGCATTGTTCGATGGCTTGGAGGATGCCACTGAGCTGGCCATAGATCTAAAGCATCAGCACCAGGCAGAGAACAATGACTTGCAGCTGGCGCTATTCCATCGCCATGCGCCTCTGGAACTCTCAGATATGATTCCCATGTTGGAGAATCTGGGGTTCCGAGTGGTTATGGAGCATCCCTATCTGATACAGCCAGACAATGAGCATCAGCTGTGGATGCAAGAATTTAATCTATCGTTCTCCCTGGACGTGAATGTGGATGTCTCGGCGGTGCAGGGCAGTTTTAAAGAGGCGCTCAGTACCGTATGGAAGGGCGATGCAGAGAATGACAGCTTTAACCGACTGGTTATAGGCGCGCGTCTCGACTGGCGCGCGGTGGCTATGTTGCGCCTCTACGCTCGCTACCTTAAACAGTTGGGCATTTCCTACAGCCAGGACTTTATTGCAGATACATTGTCTCGCTATCTGGATATCACCCGCAATCTGGTGGCACTGTTTAAAAGTTATTTTGATCCCCGTTATGCGGGTAATAGCCGCAGTGACCGCTCGGCCGGTCTGGTTAATAAGATAGTTGAAGCCCTGGATGCGGTCGACAATATCAGCGAAGACAATGTGATTCGTGGCTATCTTGAGGTGATTCAGGCAACTCTGCGCACCAATTTTTTCCAAACCTTTGCCGATGGCACCCACAAATCCTATATCTCGGTCAAGCTGGAGTCTGCAAAACTGTCTCTGGCCCCTAAACCCAAGCCTGCCTTTGAAGTCTTTGTCTATTCGCCCCGGGTAGAGGGTGTGCATCTGCGTGGTGGCAAAGTGGCCCGCGGTGGCCTGCGCTGGTCAGATCGGCTCGAGGATTACCGCACCGAGGTGCTCGGCCTAGTGAAGGCTCAGCAGGTTAAAAATGCTGTGATAGTACCCACAGGCGCCAAAGGGGGCTTTGTGGCCAAGCAGGCCTCTATGGCAGAGGGCAGAGAGGCCTGGCTGCAAGAGGGCATAGCTAGTTATATGCTGTATATACAGGCTCTGCTCGATATTACTGATAACCTCATTGAGGGCCAGGTGATACCGCCGCAGGACGTGGTGCGCCGGGATGGGGATGACCCCTATCTGGTAGTGGCTGCAGATAAGGGCACAGCTACCTTCTCTGATATAGCCAATGAAATTTCCGAGGCCAATCAATTCTGGCTCGGAGATGCCTTTGCCTCAGGTGGAGGCAATGGTTATGACCACAAAGGTATGGGTATTACAGCCCGGGGAGCCTGGGTTGCGGTACAGCGCCATTTCCGTGAAATTGGTATGGATATTCAACAGCAGGACTTCAGCGTAGTTGGCATAGGTGATATGGGTGGTGATGTCTTTGGCAATGGCATGCTGTTATCCCAACATATTCAGCTGGTGGCGGCCTTTAATCATCAGCATATTTTTGTAGACCCAAATCCGGTTGCTGCGGCGACCTTTAAAGAGCGCAAGCGTTTGTTCGAAACACCCAGAAGCACCTGGGATGACTTTGATAAATCTCTGCTATCTGAGGGCGCCGCCGTATATTCCCGGTCAGCTAAGTCGCTGAAGCTGACACCGCAAATTAAGGCGCGATTTAATATAGATGAGAATGAGCTGACGCCTACCCAGCTGATCACCGCACTGCTTAAATCTGAGGTTGATCTTATATGGAACGGCGGTATTGGTACCTATGTGAAAGCCTCTGCAGAGAGCCATCTGCAGGTGGGTGACAGGGCCAATGACAGCCTGCGCATTAATGGTAGTGAGCTGAGCTGTAAGGTGTTTGGTGAAGGTGGCAATCTGGGCATGACCCAGCGGGCGCGGGTTGAATTCTGCCTTAATGGCGGCCTCTGTAACACCGACTTTATAGATAATGCTGGCGGCGTCGACTGCTCTGACCATGAAGTTAATATCAAGATACTGCTCAATAAAGAGGTTATGGCTGGCCGTCTGGAAATGGATGAGCGCAATCAATTTTTAGCCTCTATGACCGACACTGTGGCCGATCTGGTTTTACACAATAATAGGCGTCAGACTCAGGCTATCAGCTTGGCAATGCACCGCAGTGGTGAGCAGTACGCGGAATACCAGAGGTTTATGGCCTGGCTCGAAGAGACTGGCCGCCTGGACCGGGAACTGGAATTTTTGCCCACAGATGACCAGCTCAGCGAGCGTATTAACCGCAATCTGCCGGTGTGGACCAGGCCCGAGTTATCTGTGCTGGTCTGTTACTCCAAGGTAATGTTAAAAGAAGCTCTGCTGGAAGCCGACCTGTTGTCTGAACCCTGGCTGGCCAGATCGGTAAATCGGGCATTTCCTCAGCAGCTGATTGATCGCTATCCGCAAGCGGTTGCGCAGCACCAGCTGAGCCACGAGATTGCCGCGACCCAGCTAGCTAATGATCTGGTGGATCGCATGGGCTTTAGCTTCTTCTTTAGGCAGATGGAATCCACCGGCGCTTCCAGTGGCGAGGTGATTCGCGCCTATACCATTGTGATCAATATTTTGGGTATTGATAAGCTTTGGCAGAGTATTGAAACCGACAACAATCTGGCTGCGGATGTGCAGCTGGATCTATTGCACAGGCTGATTCGCCTGGTGCGTCGAACCACCAGATGGTTTCTGCGCAACCGCAGGCTTAACCTGGACTGCGACCTGATTATTCAGCAGTTTGCCGAGCCTATGTTGGCGGTGATTGAACATATGCCCAAGCGAGAGCAGCAAGAGTGGGTGGGGCTTTGGGGCATAGAAAAAGACTCGCTGATCAACAGGTCTGTAGAGCCTCAGATGGCGGCCAGATTGGCGGCCTCTGATAGCATCTTTTTAAGTCTGGGTATTGTGGATACAGCGCTCAAGCAGGACAGAGCCGTAGAGCAGACAGCTCAGCTGTACTTTACTCTGGGCGAGTATCTATCTCTGGATTGGTTTATGGCTCAGATTGTGGGCCTGCAGCCGGAAAATCGCTGGCAAGACCTGGCCCGAGAGTCCTATGTGGATGATCTGGAGAGTCAGCGCCGCCGTTTAACCAGCTGTCTGCTGGCCTCGAATGCTGAGAATATGCAGTCGGTATTTGAAGATTGGCAGGTTCAGCAGCAGCCGCTAATTGATCGCTGGCAGTCGATGGTCAAGGATTTGCGCCGCAGCGCAGCACCGGATTTTGCCATGATTTCTGTGGCTCTCAGAGAGCTGCTGGATCTGGTGCAGGCATCCTTGGAGGCAGGGCGATCCTAAAAAAAAGGCCGCAACTTCACATGAGTTGCGGCCTTTTTGGTGGCTCATCAAGTTCTTTTGTCTGTGAGCCGGAAGCGGAACAGATTTCCGCTTAAGTTTGATTCGCTGTTAATTCTTGTTAGTGCTATTTAGTGCTGTTTAGTGCTATTTAGCAGTTTATGATGAATTTAACTCAGCTTAAATCGCGTATTTACTAAGAGAGCCTATTTATAAACTAGCGGCTTTTTGCTGGAAAGAAGCCTGATTAAATCCATTCCAGTAATCCTCGCGTCCCTCGCGCCAACCTCTTGACCAGTGATACGCCATAATCGATTGTTCTTGATAGGGGCATGTTGCCAATGAACGTTCTTGAATCGCGGCCTGATAGCCTTTCACATACGACCGGTGGTCCTGATCTCTTTTATGTTTTTTCACATCATCTCCTAAGGGTTTATTTAGGAAACTGCTTTTCAGCTTACAAAATCTGCCGAGAGCAGTTTTTATCAAACAAAGTTGTGTAAAGAGCGATAGAATGAGCGCCTTTTTGCGCTGATACCAGTTGACCAAATTCTCGCGATTCTGTCGAAGATTTTGTTTGTCTATGTAAAGTGCGCTTTATTCCTATAAGTAATGAAAGGGTCATATTTGTGAGTGTTGGGTTAGATCATCAGTCATGGCTGGCTACCTGTCCCAAAGGGCTGGAGCTTTTGCTGGCTAACGAGTTGCAAGAGCTGGGGGCCACTGGAGTCAAGGAAACAGTGGCCGCCGTGCACTTTGAGGGATCTCTGGAGCTGGCCTATCGCGCCTGTCTCTGGTCAAGGCTGGCCAATCGCATTCTGCTGCCACTGCACAGCTTTATGCTCAATGAAGTAGATGATCTATATCAACAATGTAACGATATTACCTGGGAGAGCCACTTTACGGCCTCCCAAAGTATTGCGATCGACTTTATTGGGACCTCCCGCCATATCGACAACACCATGTATGGGTCCCAGCGGGTCAAGGATGCGGTGGTAGACCGCATTCGCCGCATTGAAGGCGAGCGCCCGGATGTGGATACCAAGAATCCAGATATTCGTATTCAGGTGCGTCAGCATAAGGGACGGGTCACCGTATCTCTGGATATCTCAGGCGAGAGCCTGCATCGCAGGGGTTATCGAAGTGGCCAGGGCAGTGCACCTATCAAAGAAAATCTGGCCGTGGCCCTTTTATTGCGCGCTGGATGGCCAGAGATTGCCGCTCAGGGAGGCGCGCTGTTGGACCCCATGTGCGGTAGCGGTACATTAATAATTGAAGGCGCCATGATGGCAGCAGATATAGCCCCGGGTATTCTGCGCGGACATTATGGCTTTCACTACTGGCTACAGCATGACCAGGCACTGTGGGATTCTCTGGTGATAGAGGCCCAAGAGCGCAAGGCTGCTGGCCTAGAGAAGCTTGATCTGGATATTCGCGGTTACGATGCCAACCCTCGGGTATTGGAATTTACCACCCAGAATATTGAAAACGCTGGCCTGGATGAACATATCCGCCTGGCCCACAAGCCCATAGACCAGTTTGGCAAACCCACAGCTGAGCATGGCTTGCTGCTGACTAACCCTCCCTATGGCGAACGTTTGGGTGAGATTGATGAGCTGATTCCCCTGTATCAAAAGTTAGGCACAGTGCTGCAAAAGAACTTTACTGGCTGGAAGGCCGCTATCTTTACAGGCAATGTGGATCTGGGTCGTGAAACTGACCTAAGCCCAACCAAACAGTACAGTTTATTTAACGGCACCATTCCCTGTAAGTTGCTGGTGTTTACCGATATGACCTCCAAGTCCGCTCGCATTGCCGAGCGGTTAA
>JGI20160J14292_10003219_pt1 | contig 12557 bp, 8 predicted proteins | sample COG_10_FD_14292 | JGI IMG/M metagenome (IMG submission 14292) | reverse complement strand
ATGGTTGGCTCAAAACTGGCTGGGGTGACACCGGTAATGTCATTGACCAGCTCGTCAAGCCGATACCCAACTGCCAATTTGGCAGCGACTTTGGCAATCGGAAACCCGGTTGCCTTTGAGGCAAGTGCTGATGAGCGGCTGACGCGTGGGTTCATCTCGATCACAATGACACGGCCAGTGTTTGGGCAAACGGCAAATTGCACATTTGACCCGCCAGTATCGACGCCAATTTCACGAAGCACCGCCAATGACGCATCACGAAGTACCTGATATTCCTTGTCGGTCAGGGTCAGCGCGGGGGCAACGGTAACCGAATCGCCAGTATGGACACCCATCGGATCAATATTTTCGATTGAACAGATGATGATGCAATTATCGGTCGTGTCGCGCACAACCTCCATCTCAAATTCTTTCCAGCCAAGAAGCGATTCTTCGATCAGCACTTCTGACACTGGCGACAGGCGAAGACCATTGCCAACGATGGTTTCAAATTCGGCGCGGTTATAAGCAATACCGCCACCTTCACCACCAAGGGTGAAAGATGGGCGAATAATCGCTGGCAAACCAACTTTATCAAGGGCAGCCAGCGCATCGGCGAAATTATTGACCGTGCTGGCGCGGGCGCATTCAAGCCCGATCCGTTCCATCGCCAGACGGAATAATTCGCGGTCTTCGGCCATTTCGATTGAGGCAGTTCGGGCGCCAATCATTTCAACGCCGTATTTTTCCAAAGTGCCGTCATTATAAAGTGAAAGCGCGGTATTCAGCGCGGTTTGGCCGCCCATTGTCGGCAACAGCGCATCGGGGCGCTCGGCTTCGATGATTTTGGCAACGGTGCCCGGGGTGATTGGCTCGATATAGGTGGCATCGGCCATGTCCGGATCAGTCATGATCGTTGCTGGATTGGAATTGACCAGAATGATGCGATAGCCATCGGCCTTCAGTGCCTTACAGGCCTGTGCGCCAGAATAGTCGAATTCGCAGGCCTGCCCGATAATAATGGGGCCGGCGCCGATAATGAGAATAGATTTAATATCGTTGCGGCGCGGCATATCTTAAGCTTTCGTTTTTTCCATCAGGTCGATAAATCGTTCAAACAGATACCGCGAATCATGTGGTCCGGGTGATGATTCGGGGTGATATTGAACACAAAAGGCAGGTTTGCTGGTATGGCGCAGCCCTTCGACCGATTGATCGAACAGCGAAATATGCGACACTTCCAATTCGGCAGGCAGGCTGTCTGGATCGACCACAAACCCATGATTCTGGCTGGTGATCTCGATCTTGCCAGTGGCAAGGTCTTTGACCGGATGATTGGCACCGCGATGGCCACGGTCCATTTTGTGGGTTTTGGCACCAAGCGCCAGGGCCATAAGCTGATGACCAATACAAATGCCAAAAACCGGCATATTTTGATCAATCAGCTTGGCAATCTGCGGGCCAGCATAAGCGGCGGTTGCAGCTGGATCACCCGGGCCATTTGATAAAAACACCCCGTCCGGTTGCAAAGCCATAATTTCGTCAGCTGTGGCGTTAGCTGGCACAACATGAACCGCACAGCCGGCGTCTTCAAGGCTACGCAAAATATTGTGTTTGCAGCCAAAATCCATGGCCACAACTTTATATTTGGATGGGGTTTCAAGATGGGCTGATTTGTCCATCTGCCAGCTTCCCTGATGCCAATCATGTGGATTGTCACAGGTGACATCAACTGCAAGATCCATGTTTTTCAGGCCAGGCCATGCGACGGCCCGTGCCTTTAGCGCGTCAACATCAATGTTGCCATCAGGCGCGTAACATAAAGCGCCGCGCGGTGCGCCAAGATCGCGGATGCGGCGGGTTAGCGCGCGCGTGTCAATGCCGCTAATGCCGGGCAGATTATGTATTTTCAGCCAGCTATCAAGATCGCTTGTTGCCCGCCAGCTTGCCGGATTGGTGACGGCTTGCCGAACGATCAATCCCAAGGCAGATGGCGTAATGGTCTCGAAATCCTGATCATTAGCGCCAACATTGCCAATATGCGGAAAGGTGAAGGTGATGATCTGTCCGGCATAGGAAGGATCGGTCAGAATTTCCTGATAGCCAGTCATCGATGTGTTGAAACATATTTCGCCAACATTGGTGGTGGCGGCACCGAATCCANAGCCGGTGAANACAGATCCATCTTCAAGNACGAGGGCTGCTGTCGGGTTATCCCGATTGGCGCGAAGCGCAGCAAAATACTGGCCAGACTTGATTTTCTGCCCCATTTGATCCCATATCCTGTTATAAGAAACCTGCTAGCGAACCAACGTTCGCCAAACGGCTGTTGTCTTACCCGAGCAGACGCCATTGGTCAAGCCAAAGCAGGAGGGCTTGCGGCATTTGCTTTAGTCGCGTAAAAGCGCGACGTTTGGTTGGGGCGATACCTCGATTGGTTTCATAAAGGATTACATTCTCATGCGCGAAAATATTGCAGCAGCAATGAAGCAGGCATTAAAGGATAAAGATCAGGCAGCACTAGGCACGATGCGGCTTATCATGGCTGCCCTGAAAGATCGTGACATCGCTGCAAGAGGCAATGGCAATCCTGATGGCATCAGCGATGATGATATCCTTGGCCTGTTACAGACAATGATCAAGCAACGCACCGAATCAGCAAAAATGTATAATGATGGTGGGCGTCCCGAACTGGCCGCCGCTGAAGAAGCCGAAATTGCCATCATCAAAGAATTTTTGCCAGCCCAGCTAAGTGATGATGAAATGAGCGCGGCAATTGCCGCTGCCATCGAACAGACAGGCGCAGCATCGGTTAAGGATATGGGACAGGTCATGGGCTTTTTGAAAAGCAATTACGCTGGCCAGATGGATTTTTCGGCTGCCAGTCAGGTGGTCAAGACAGCCCTGATGGGAAAAGGCTGATTGGTCTTTTGACCCTGCCGAAGATTCTCGTTATTCGTTGCGGTATTCGGTACAGTTTTGCGGCATTCTGATCATGCTTGCCTGCTGCCATATTAATCGGCCTTGCCCAAATTTGGTGGTTTTGACGCCCGGGTTTATGTTATCGGTAACCCATGGTTGCTGGCGAACAGTGACCCCATCACTGAACCCCTTTTGCTGACCAACCAAGCGGAGCTTTGAATTATGGCGGTGCCGCCCGAATTTATCGAAGATCTTCGCCAACGCGTGCCGCTGTCTGATGTTGTCGGGCGGCGGGTGAAATTGATCCGCAAAGGCCGCCGTCATAGCGGTCTATGCCCGTTCCATGCCGAAAAAACCCCGTCTTTTTCCGTTGTTGACGATGATGGATTTTATCATTGTTTTGGGTGTGGCGTTCATGGCGACGCGATTTCGTTTCTTCGTGAAATGGATGGTTTGGAATTTATGGAAGCGGTTGAACGTCTTGCCGAAATGGCCGGATTGGCCGTACCGCGCACCGTGCCGCAAGACCCGGCCGCATCACGTCAGCGCAAGGCCGCGCTTGATATTCTGGAAGAAACGACCTTGTTTTTCGAAGCCGCATTGCGGCGTGATGATGGCCGCGATGCAACCCGCTATTTAAAGCAGCGCGGGCTTGATTCGGCGATCGTGAAAACCTACCGGATCGGCTATTCGCCGCGGATGGGGCTGCGAGCCGCGTTNAAGGATAAGGGCTTTTCCGATGAGGATATGCTTGCCGCCGGTGTCATCCGCAAATCGGATCGTGATGGCAGTCTTTATGATTATTTNCGTGATCGCGTCATGTTTCCGATCGAAAACAGACAAGGCAAGGTGATTGCTTTTGGCGCACGGGCGCTTGGGGATGCCCAGCCAAAATATTTGAATTCGGGCGAGGGGCCGACTTTTTCGAAAAAAGCCGTTCTTTATGGCTGGGTTCAGGCGCGTGAAGGGCTTCGCCGGAACCTGCCGCTTGTCGTTGCTGAAGGCTATATGGATGTGATTGCCATTCATCACAGTGGCGCTGCCGCGGCAGTGGCACCGCTTGGCACCGCCTTGACGCCCGAACAGATTGCGCTGTTATGGAAATTGCATGATGAACCGGTTTTGTGTTTTGACGGCGATGCTGCCGGACAGCGGGCGCAAACGCGCGCGCTCGAACGGATTTTGCCGCTTCTCGAGCCCGGACGATCGGCACGGTTGGCGGTGCTTCCCGAAGGCAAGGACCCAGACGATTTGATTGCGGCAAGCGGGCCTGAGGGGTTTCGCAAAGTGATTGGCACGGCGCGGTCACTTATCGATAGCCTATGGGAACAGGTTCAGGCCGAATTCGACATTCGCCAGCCCGAGGCGCGGGCGCAATTCTGGCAGGCGGTTCGCGGCCATGTTCGCAGCATTGGCAATAATCAGGTGCGGAGCGCCTATGGTGATGAAATCGAAAGCCGAATCGCCGCAATGCGTAATCAAATTCGCGGCATATCGTCAATGGTGGCACCGCGGCGTGCGTCTCGACCGCAAACAGGGCTGATTAATCGGCATCGTGCGGTTGTGGCATTATTATTGGCGCATCCATCCTTGGTTTCTGCCAATTTTGAGGCCTTGTCGATGCTCGATTCGGGGGATCAATCACTCGAAAGCCTGAAAAAAGCACTTATTGACGCGGTAATCCGCGATCCAGACCTTGACGCAGAAGCGATAAACTATCATCTAAAAGGATTGAATTTAGATGATGTATTGGCGGCAGTGACGGGGGATGACATGAAAGCCAGACTGCCATTTGATCCGCGCCAATTGTCAAATGACAAAGCCGCGATACATCTAGATGAATTACTTCAACTTGTCGGCGGTAAGTCCGGATTGTTTTCGCAGGCCGGCACCCCAAAAAAATAGATAATACCGGGCCTTTGCCCACAGGCTCTGCCGAAATGGCAGGCAAATGACATTTGATGCAACAACACCGGATCAAGCACACATCTGGTTGCGTGCACAGCCGGACAGGGATATGAGCAACAAAATGGCCAGTAAAGCAAAAAAACAAGCCGAACCTGATCAGAACACGTCAGAAGCAGCCGAAGCGGCCAGCCTCGACGCAGCCCAGCAAACCATCAAAACCTTGATGAAGCTTGGCAAGGAACGCGGCTTTGTTACGCATGACGAGTTGAACGCGGCGCTTCCTGCCGAAGATTACACATCAGAACAGATTGATGATGTGATGTCATCGCTAAGCGAGATGGGCGTTTCGGTTGTTGATAGCGCCGAAAGCGATGGTGATGATGACGCAGCCGAAGAAGGCCGCGCCGCCGGCAATCTGTCGGATAGTGATGTTTCGGGTACCGATGATCCGGTGCGGATGTATCTTCGTGAAATGGGTAGTGTCGAGCTGTTGTCGCGCGAGGGCGAAATCGCCATTGCCAAACGGATTGAAGCTGGCCGTGAAATGATGATTGGTGGCATTTGTGAATCGCCATTGACCATTCGCGCCCTGATGCATTGGCGCGACCAGATCGCCGATGGCGTTGTCCCGCTTCGCGATATTATCGATCTTGAAGCCACCTACGCCAAAATCAATGGCAACCCGCTGATCGACCAGAATACCGTCAACCCGCTTGGCGATGATATCCCGGATGATGATCTTGAGGATGATGAAGACGAAGAAGAAATTGAAGATGAAGAACAAGACGAAGATGATGAAAGCGGCGATAGCGATACCGATACATCAACCCGTGATTCGCATAATGACAATGATGAAAATGATGATCTGAACCTATCGCTTGCCGCGCTGGAAGATGCCGTTCGTGATGATGTGATGGCGCTTCTTGACGATGTTGGCACAACCTACAAGGCCTTTGTCAAAAGTCAGGATCGTCGCCTTGCCCGCATGGCCAAGGAACAGCCGCTTGTCGCAAAAAGCGAAACCACGCATTTCGAAATTAAGGTCAAGCTGTGTGAATTGATGGAAGGGGTGATTTTCAACCCGAACCGGATTGAAGCCTTGAGTGAGCAGGTCTTTACCCTTAACCGGCATGTTACCCAGATTGAAGGTCGCCTGATGCGCCTTGCCACCGATAATGGCGTGACCCGCGTTCAGATGATTGACGCATGGAACGGCCGCGAGGTTTGTGAAGATTGGCCCGGCACCGGCTATAACACCAAGGCATGGAAAAAGCTGTTGGCCAATAGTGCCGATGAAATTGCCGAACTGCGCGACAAGATCAAGCTTGTCGTCGATGATATTGGTCTGTCGGTTCCCGAATTTCGTGAAGTGATCCAAACCATCCAGCGTGGCCAGCGCGAAGCAGCGCGCGCCAAACGCGAAATGGTCGAAGCCAATTTGCGGCTGGTGATTTCGATTGCCAAGAAATACACCAATCGCGGCCTGCAATTCCTCGATCTTATTCAAGAGGGCAATATCGGCCTGATGAAGGCGGTTGATAAATTTGAATATCGGCGCGGCTATAAATTTTCGACCTATGCAACATGGTGGATTAGACAGGCCATCACGCGCTCGATTGCCGATCAGGCACGCACGATCCGGATTCCGGTTCATATGATCGAAACAATCAATAAGCTGGTTCGCACTTCGCGCCAGATGCTGCATGAAATTGGCCGCGAGCCAACGCCTGAAGAGCTTGCCGAAAAACTGTCAATGCCGATTGATAAAGTGCGCAAGGTTTTGAAGATTGCCAAAGAGCCAATCAGCCTTGAAACCCCAATTGGCGATGAAGAAGACAGCCATCTTGGTGATTTCATCGAAGATAAAAATGCCGTGCAGCCGCTTGATGCCGCCATCCATGCCAATTTGCGCGAAACCACAACGCGGGTTCTGGCCAGTCTGACTGCGCGTGAAGAACGCGTCTTGCGCATGCGGTTTGGCATTGGCATGAATACTGATCACACGCTTGAAGAAGTGGGCCAGCAATTTAGCGTGACACGTGAACGTATCCGGCAAATTGAGGCCAAGGCGCTTCGAAAGCTAAAGCATCCGTCACGGTCGCGTAAATTGCGTAGCTTTCTCGAAAGCTAGGGTGATACGGCATGCCCTGATGGGGCGCGCCTTGAAAATATCTGTTGCGGGAAAGGGGGCTGGCGCTTGCGCTTGTCATTAACCCGCCAAAGGGTGGGGCCTGTAGTTCAATTGGTTAGAACCCACGGCTCATAACCGTGTTGTTGCAGGTTCGAGTCCTGCCGGGCCCACCAACCCTTGCTTCTAAGCCCCCAGCTTTTGTTTGTTCTCGCCCATTTGCGACTCTTTTGCCGTGCCGCGTGAGGTCATCTCCCGGCCTTAACCTTTTTTTAAATGTTATTGCCTAGACTTCTCAACACCAGTTGGCAAACAGGTAAGTCACCCCTTGTATGACGTGCCCAGTCCCAACGAAAGGGAGATTGGTAGACCTGTGCCATGAGTGGTTCCGCGTCGTGTTCAGGTTGACTGGCATTGGCATGAGGTGCGTGATTATTTGCCGCTTGGTGCCATTCGAAGCATCAAGAAACGCTATAGCGACCATAAATTATTCACCGCTGATTGTGATGTGATGCGCCAGCGTTTGTTTTAGTGGGCAAGCGCGCCTTACGTTGCGCGGCCTTCGGCAGTGGCATAGATAAGCGCCTCGATAAACAAATCCTTATTCGATGATAATGGCACCAGCTTTATATCTTCTTCAAGATGAAGGTCAATTTTGGTGGCACCGGCGCTTTTGGCGCGTGCTTCGGCAAGCTGTTTGGCGGCAATCCGTGCGGCGGCAAGCGCGTCGTCAAGGCTGGATTTATCAATCGGGCCATCAGCAAGATGAATGCGGAATTTTGTTTCNGCAGGCTGGGTNATNGACACCATCACCCGTTGGCGAACCGATCCGGCCGCTGCGCCAACCGCGCCAGCAACATCGGCATGATCAGGAACCGTCAGCGCAACCCCCACCATGTTGGCGATTGGCGGATAATGGGTGGCGGCCGATGCGCCAAGCGCAATGAGGCCGGTATTTAATTTCACCCCAACCGAGACAAGCGGGTCGTTGCTGGCCGGTGTTTTGCGAAATGATTGTGCGAGCAGCGGGTTGCTGGAAACCGCCGCTTCGCCGCCGCCTTCATGCGCCAAGGCCGCATCCATCAAGGCCAAAGCCGACCGCCGGTGCAATTCGTCAAGCGTCATTTCGGCAAGATCCAGCGGCGTTGCCGCAATTGCAATGCCGGCACCATTACGCTGGCGTGCCATTAATTTTGCGCCAAGCATGGCGGCCTCTTCGTCAAATTCGGTAAAGGCACCGGTGACATGCGCCGCATCGGTGGGGGTAAAGCTGGACAGGCCAAGAAGCCCGCGGCTGATCAAACGGTCAACCGCGCCAAGCGCCAATTGCGTTGCCGCCAATTCAGCAACCGGTGCGGGGCCAGCGGCAATGGCCTTTTCGGCAAGCCTGATTTCCGACCGCGTAAGCCATTGCGGAACACCATCAGGCATGATCGGAAAGACGAACCGTGCATCTGTTGCCATTGGCACGGCAAGATCAAGCTGGCGCGAAAGATGGTCTTTTAATGTTGGCCAGCGCAGCGCCAGCAAAGACAATGGCGTCGCCCGTCTTGGGCCAAGGCTAAGCCCGCCCGTTCTGCCGCGCAAAATTGGCGTGACCTCGCTGTCGCCGCCAAGCCCGCAGGTTCGTATCTCGGCGGCCTCGACCATGGTTTGCCAGCCGCCAACAAAGGCACCGTCTTTTTTTAAACGCGGCGTGCCATTATGCAAAAAGGCAATATCGGTTGTGGTGCCACCAATATCGGCAATCAAGGCTGATTTGGCACCAGCCAGAAACGCCGCGCCCGACAGGCTGGCGGCCGGACCTGACAAAACGGTTTCAACCGGACGCGACAGGGCAAAATCGGCATGAAGCAGCGAGCCATCACCCTTGACCACCATCAATGGGCAGGTCAGGCCTTGTTGTGACATAATGTTTTGCGTGGCGGTAATCAGCCGTTCCAGAAGATTGATCAGGCGGGCATTCAACACCGCGGTCAGGGCGCGTCGTGGCCCGCCAAGCGATGACGATAATTCATGGCTGCAAGTGATGGGAAGGCCGGTTATTTCGCGAAGCAAATCGCGGGTTTCGGTCTCGTGAAGCGGGTTTCGCGTGGCAAAATGACCAGCAACCGCAAAGGCCGAAACCTCGGATTTCAGCTTGTTTGCAGCGGCATCTAGCGCGGCAATGTCCAATGGTGCCTGAATGCCGCCATCGGGGCGATGGCCGCCATTGATGAAATAAACCGGATCCTGTCCAAGGGCGCGCGCCAGATCGGCGCGTTCAAGCGCGGCCTCGTCAAATCCGATCAAAAACAGGCCAACACGCCCGCCAACACCCTCGACAACAGCGTTGGTGGCAAGCGTTGTTGACAGTGACACCATTTTGATATCATCCGGCGTGCCGTCAAAATCGGCAAGAATTTTGGCAATGGCACCGCCAAGACCAACCGACAAATCATCGCGTGTGGTCAGTGCCTTGCCAGTTGCCAAGACAACACCGCGATCAACATCAAGAAGCGCCGCATCAGTGTAGGTGCCGCCGGTATCAAGGCCGATTACAAGTGACATGCGATTATTCCTTTTGGTTTGGTGCCAGATCGCAAATTACGCCGACCACCATAAAATGCGACTATCCCGTTGGCGCATGTTTGGCAAAAAATGCCAAAATCCAGCTTGCAACCAATTTGCCATCATGCGGTGTGGCAAGTGATTGACGCGCTTCATTGACGCAATCGGTGCCGGCTCGATCAACCAGCAGGTTAGAAAGCGCATCGGTATAGTCAGCGTCAAATTCGGGATGACCCTGAATGGCAAAAACATCATCTCCAATGACAAAAGCCGCATTTGTGCAATGGTCAGCGCTGGCAATGCGCCGCGCCCCATCGGGAAGGCTGGTCACCTGATCTTGATGAACATGAATCAGATTGATTTTGTCACGGCTTGTTTCAATCCAGTCCGGAAGGTCGGCTAAGGCCAGTTCCTTGACACCAAGACCCCAGCCCTTATCCCATTTGCGGGCATGACCGCCAAGCGCATGCGCAATGATCTGATGGCCAAAACAAACGCCCGCCAGTGGCTTTTTGGCAGCATAGATTTGGCGTAGAAAATCCATTAATTTTGGAATGAATGGCGCATCGTCATAAACACCATAGGCGGAACCCGAAACAAGATAGCCGTCATAATCGTCAATTTGCGCCGGAAACACGTCATCGACCACGGCCAATGTGGTAAAGCGGAAATTTTTGCCAAGCGGAAGGCTGGCAAAAAGATCGCTGAACATATCATTATAATCATGAAAGCGCTGGGGCATTGCCTTGTTGGTATGACCGGCCAAAAGAATTGCGATATGCATATGTGATGCTTCCTATCTATGCGCAGGGCTCGTTTATCCGTGGCACTAAAATGCTAACCCAAAACAACCTATGATCCCAAAACGACTTATAATCCGGAAAAGGCTAGTGATCCAGCGGCTTTATATCTGTCTTAACAACGGCAGTTTCTTTTTTTAATTCGGCCAGAACGAATAGCCGCAAGGCCGAAGACAGCCCGCCATCACGTTTACGGTCAATCTTTTGCACAAGGCTGGCAAGCGATTGCCCGCGACTGGCTGCAATATCTTGCAGCATGTCCCAAAAAGGCTGTTCCAATGACACGCTTGTCCGGTGTCCGTGAATGGTCATGGATCGCTTGATCATCATCGTAATATCATGCGCTTTGAAGATTGTTTTTGGCAAACCCGTTTTTGGCAATGCGGCCGTGGCCAAGATTTGCGATGCCGCCAATGACGATTGATGCTAGCGGCGGAAAGCGCCAATCAGTTCGAGATGATTGCTGAATGAGAATTGATCAATGACCTGAACCCATTCAAGCTGAAACCCACTTTCTGTCAAAATGGCCGCATCCCGCGCAAAACTTGCCGGATTGCATGACACCATAGCGATTGTTGCAATGCCCGATTGCGCCAGCATCTGGCATTGTGCAGCAGCGCCGCTTCGCGGCGGGTCAAGAATGGCCATGTCAAAGCCTTCCAGCTCGTCAGGCATTAATGGCGCGTCAAACAAATTGCGGCTGGCGGTCTTTACTCGCCCGCCAATGCCTGCAGCATCAACGCCAAATTTCAACGCCGCAAGGGCGTCTTCGCTTTGTTCGACCGCCAGAAGATTGGTGATATTATCCAGCAGCGGCAGGCTAAGCGTCCCGCATCCGGCAAAAAGATCGACAATCTGGCGCGCTGATCCCGCGATTTCAGCAATGGCATTTTGTAACATAGCCTCGCCATCACGGGTCGCTTGCAGAAAAGCACCCGGAGGCGGTGAAACGCCGATTTTGCCAAATTGAACCACAGGAATTTCAGGGGCGAAAAGCGTCATCGGACTGCCATGATCAGTAACTGACAGCCTTGCCAATCTTATGCTTGCCGCCCAATCGCCCAATTTGGCAAGCATATCCGGACTCCAAGGCTGCGCCCCTGAAATTGGCTCAATGTAAAGACAGATATTGCTGTCTTTTTCATTGCCGGTGCTGCGGTCAAGAAGGTTGGCATGTGCATCTGCAGCAAAGCCAGCGGGAAGATGGGCGCTGGCAAAGTCCTGCAAGGCGTCTTGCAGAGCCAACAGGTTTGGGTGAAGAACAGCGCAGCCGTCAGGGCTGACAATATGTTGACCCATATGTTCGCGAAAACCAACAATCGCCCCATCAGCAATACATTTCAAATGGAAGCTGGCGCGTCTTCGGCTTTTTAGCGGCGAGCTGTAAAGCGGCCTTATCGTGCCAGCCTTGATTTTGGCACGATCAAGGAAATTGGCAACAAGGGCGCTTTTCCAGCTGCTGATTTTGGTTTCATCCCAATGCTGGAACCGGCAGCCGCCACATGCTGGAAAGGCATCGCAGCGCGGTGAATGGCGATCGGGTGATGGCGTATATAGCTCGATAATGCGCGCCTTGATGCCTTGTGACGTCAGCGAGAGCGGCTGAACCAACAAGCGTTCGCCCGGAAGGCTGGCCGGAACAAATACATCATGTTCGGCTTCGCTGTAATTATGGGTGTAAAGCGCTTTGGCAATGCCATCGCCGCGCCCGCCAATATGGCTGATTGTCACCTCGATTGGTGGTGCATTGCGGGGCAGGCGGCCAGCCATCTGGTTCGATTTTGCCGACCGTTTCTTGCTTGGCTTTCGGTTGGATTGGCGTGCCATTTGCTGATCGCCCTTATTGGTTAAATGTGACATGCGCGTCTTGGCGCAAGAAAGAAAATACCCAATTCAAAAAGCTTCATTATAAATGCTTCATTACAGGCGATGCGCAAACCATACCACACGCCCGATGATATGTACCTCATCAATCCGCCGCTGGTAACTGCTATAGGCCGAATTTTCCGAAGAAATGCGAAGCATTTGTGGTGTGGTGCTGGGAATAATTTCAATGCGTTTGGCAACAAGACCAACACCATCATCAAGAATGAAAATACCCGGCGGTGTCTAGGGCGTTTGGGCACAGATAGATTGGGTGCCTAATTTTGCCGTGCTGCTGAAAACCTAGCGGCGGCGGCAAGCGCGGCGATGATGGGCATCTGGCTTTGACCCGGTGATGACAGGCGTGACAGCGCGGCAATGGCGGCATTGGCATAATCACCGGCAAT
>JGI20160J14292_10003214_pt1 | contig 12570 bp, 4 predicted proteins | sample COG_10_FD_14292 | JGI IMG/M metagenome (IMG submission 14292) | reverse complement strand
AAACTGCTCAAAGACTATCCATTATTTTATAGCACATCCTTAGACTTCCGCACAAGGATGTACCCTTTTGAGTATTTGTTGTCAAGGGTTACCGGTTACTTAAAACATATTCTTAAAGACAGCAAAAATTTAAGGCTTACATCAAAAGGTTTAAAAAACATGTTTCAGGCGTACTACGCACCCAATAAAGACTTGTTGAAGAAGTTTAATAAAGAGTTTCCTTTCGACGGTGATTTAAAATACGACGATTTAGACTTTGAAAAGTTAAGGGTTTTCTTCTCAAATAATAAATTACCAAACCCGTCCGACACACCGGTTTACTTTAGCTTGTTGCACAACGAGATATCCGATCTTGTTACAAAGAAGAAGAAAACCACAGGTGTTTCACTAGAGATAGACCAAGTGGCCTCGGGACCCACCCTTGTTGCTATTTTGACGGGGAATAAAAGCATGTCTGCTAAATGCAACTTAAACCCAGGGGACTTTGTCTGCCTGTACACTTATTTATTAGGGGAAACAGGGACCTACATAAAAGCTTTCCTGGGCGAGTATAAAGTGGAGGGCGCAGTACTTGCCTTCAAGTACCTAACCTGTAACAGAAAAGCGCAAAAATTCGCTTTTATGTGTTACATGTATAACGAATTACATAAAAGAAGGACAGAGAAATGGAAAGAGCACTTCGAAGAAGTTATGGGTTTAAGCCTTAACGAAGAAGGATATCAATTGATAAGTCAGTTTTCTATTAATTACGATAAGTTTATTGAGCACATATTTCCGAAGCTAACAAAGCAGTTATCCAGGTTGGACCAGGGGGTGAAACTGTTCACCAACACTGGTAAGGGCGTGAAAATAAGGACGTTGGATGATTGTTTGATTGAGTGGGATTTTTCTGACATAAAAAAATATAAAAAAAACTATTACAATTCCGTAACAAAAAAACACTCTCAATACCGATTAAACGTCCCTAGCTTGGAAAAAAACACTGCTTATAGGCAGCAAAAGCATAGAAGAAGTTTTAGACCTAACTTCATCCATTCCATCGACGCTGCTCTAATGAGAATGATGATCCTACAATACTTCAAAGCGACAGGGCTTAGATTAAACCATCTGCACGACTGTGTTATGGTTCACCCTAATAACGTTGATATATTGTACGATATTATAAGAGATATTTACTGCGATAAAAAACTAAAAAACATGGTTTCTGATTTGATGTTTAAGCCCTTCTATTCTGACACCTCTGGTGGTGTTCAGGATGCTTTATCGAAAATAGAAAAAAACTTTCTTGACGATATGGATGATCTAAACCTAACCAAAGAGTCCTTTGACCCTCGGAAATGTTACAGATATGAAGGGTCTGAGTAAATTTTTATTTCATCGTACACTAATAGAGAGACAAGATTTCAAATCAATAATAAAAAAAGGTCAAAGACCTTGAACTTACAGTAAAGCTGTACAAGATATAATAATTTATTTATTGATAATAATATTTCTAAAAACTAATCTGTAAAGAAGAGCAACGGTTGCTCGTTAGGTTCATATTCTAAAGGTTAAAAGCTCGAATCCTTTCTTTTTTTAAAAATAACAAGTAAAAAACCATCGGGTAATACAAGGGTTAATGTAAAGATTGTATATCCCCCCCTTTAAATTTTAGCAAATTACTTTGTAATGTGATATTTAGAGTATCTTTTTCAATAGTATCGTTACAAAAGATTTCAAATAAATATTGTACGATATGGATGATCTTAACCTAACCAAAGAGTCCTTTGACCCTCGGAAAGTTTACAGATATGAAGGGTCTGAGTAAATTTTTTCATCGTACACTAATAGAGGGGCAAGTAGTTCTCTAACTAACCTTAAAATTTATGTTCAAGTATTTAAAAATGAAGTTTTATTACGGCTTTCAAGCCGAAACATACGACAAAAAGACCCTTATTATGTTTGATAGCATGAAGAAAACAGGTAGTAGTCGTTTAGATAGTCAAGCTTGGTACGAGCATTCTCTGAACTTCAAGCCTTGTCTCAAAGAAATATCAAAAATAGATCCAGAAATTATAGAGCTAAAAAAACTCGTTAGAAGGCTTGGGGACGATTCCGGTAAAGTGGCTGAAAAACAGTGCGGCAATCTTGAGCCTGGTTTCAATGATTCTATCCATTACGACGGTTTCCTTTCTGTTGTAAAAAAATGGAAAAAGCAGTCTAATTTCTCTTCAAGTGACCTTGAAAAAAACATGGAAGTTGTGAAGAGCAAAGTGAGCGACATACTATCTAATAAAGTAGTGGTCGATGATAACATACCAGCTACCTTGGAAAAACTCGAGAGTGCAGTGAGCATTTATAGTAGGGATTTGAGTTACTTAGATTTATATGCGTTAGAAAACTTTTTAAACGCTTACCCCTCGTCAGGGTTTATCCTCACCCAGCCTCATTTAGTTGCTATTGTTGGGCTTGGGTTGTACTGGGAAGCGCACCAGGCACTTGGTGACGGTGGTTTCAAAGACATAATGTCTAAATTAATTGATAACAAGAAAACTACCCTATACGTTTTCTCCTCAAGACTAGGGCTTTACGACCCATTGTTTTCGAGATGTTTTAAAGACACACGGTCTAAAATACTGCTTTTCAACAGAAATATCATGACTTGTTTTACGATGACTTCCCTTGCTAGCTTCGGCTACTATTTATTCATGCCGCCGAAACAAAAACCAAGCGACGTCTTTAATGCCGTTCTCTCGTCCAAATCAGGGTTTAATAACGATACTTTCAACCGCCTTGTGGAGAACGTAGGGAAGGCTGCCTACGAGATAGGTAGAATGGTGAGTACTGTTACTGTCAACATGGGTATAGGTTACCTACGAGAGCATTCCTCTGGGATTGCCAGTTTCTTGGATTACATAGCTAAAAGCAAAAAATAGGTTCCGCCTATTTCTTCCATGTTCTTGTTGATGTTTAACAAACCTTAGAGAAGGCCTTTATAAAAAGGTCTTTTTTTAGATATAAAAATGCTTTTTAAAAAAACAAATATAAACACAGTACCGCTAATACTGAATCAAATAGCGCTAACAGGGTTGCTCTTTTATCAGAATTATTCTTCTTCCATGGGCAATGTGGGCAAAGAAGAACTAAGCACCCTTTCCTCTCGGTTACAAGAATTAAAAGAAGAACGTGCCGAAATGGTAGAGAAACTTAAAGATATTACTTCACAACTACAATCCGTTAAGGACGAAAGAGGTATCATAAGAGAGAAACTTACAGACTTAAAGGAGGTTTTAAAGAACACGCCTTTGTCAACCTCAGGAACAAAAGACAAGGTGATAGAAGCAGTTTCAGTTTCCGACCACAGTCTCTTATACACGTTATCGTCAACATGCTTGAAGACCTTTACTATGGTGGTGGTAGCCGCTGCTGTTAAATCTGCTGTCAAAACAGTAGTAACTACCGCAGTGTTAGATACCGTCCTACCATCCTACGTACTTAAAACTTTAACATCTATAGGGTTTCGGGATCCTGTCGTGAAAACCTTCCAAACAGACGCTAAGAGTGAAATCGGAGACTTCACGGTAATGGCTAAAGTAACAGACAACGTTTTAACTTATTTATCTGTCCTGCCCCATGGAGAGCAGATAATTTGTGGTATGACTGCTTTAGGGGTTTATTTAAAGAGCCGTGAAAAGAGTGTAAATACAGAGGCACAAACTACGTGCGAAAATACAAACGGTGACCCTGAAGAAAACCAACCAACAACGGCTAATAATGGTGAAGAAACCTTTGACCCTAACGTCGCAACCGATACTCTGAAGAACATGACAGAAACCATTGATGCTATCGACGTTTCTCAACCCCAGAGTCCCGAGAAAGAGGAAGTGACAGGAGAATTTGTACATCAGTTAAGAGATTTAAATAGACTGTTAAACTTACCGGAAGACTTTCCGGATTATTAATCAACATTTATTTAACATATATGATAAAAAAAAAAAAACATTCAGATGAAAGCAGTACTATACATAACGCGTATAAAGATTACTCAGCACTCATAGACGAAACAGCCTTTGATATGGAAGATAAAACCATTAGCTATCACAAACATGTGATAAAAGATCAAGACCTTGTCCCGGAAACGTCGGATAGTCATGTTACCTTTGAAATGATACCCTGTCGAGAGTCTCTTGATTTGATAAAATACCTTGAGTACAAGATAACAAAACATTATAAAGGGTCCTCACCGATGTCTCCTACAACGTTGCAATGGTATGAAAAACAATATCGTTTGTTAATGTCTTTCTTAAACGACGTTAGGAAAGAACACGTGTTCTTCACCCCTGAAGCGAAATTCACGCAAAAAGTATTTAGTAAAATACATTACAACCACGTAAAGACAGTGGGAAGGCTCTACAACACAAATTCCATTGTTTCTTTCCCGAGGGAGATACGGTATAAACTGTTTACGCGATTTTATAGGGATTTTGACCTATCAAACGCACACCCTAATTTTATGTTTAACTACGCAAAAAAGAATAAGATACCACTAAACGGCACCTTTGAACTTTTTATAAACGACAGGCAAGCCGTTGTTGACAATGTGTTTAAAGAGCTTCAAGGTTTTAGCGAAACCCCTTTAGAAAAGACAGACGTAAAGGGGATTGTTTTAAGGTATTTTTACCGGACGTGGGACACTGCTACAGACAATCGTTTAAGGCAATCAAAAACACTGATGTTACTGGACAAAGATTTCACCGTTACGAGAAAACATCTTTGGGAATCTTTTGACTCTAACATAGATTCATTAAAAAAAAGGCTGTTGGAACCTTATTCACTAAGCGCAGAGAAAAAAAGAAAAACCTTGAAAGACCCTGACAAGGAATTTACTTATAGAGATTCTCATTCAATCCTGCAATCATTTTATTGCCAAACTTTAGAAACCGAAGCTTTAAAAAACTTCAGTGCTTTCATAAGAAATAAATACGACCTTCATTTAGAAAGCGCTGGTAAAAAAAGACTAGGAGAGGTTATAGAAAACCTAAACAAAGGAGTGGATATACCGGCCATTCATAGCTTGATACTTATCCCTTTTTTTGACGGGTTCTATATATATTCACCAGACAAAAAATTTAATGTAAAGATATCCCAGTTTGTCGAGGAGTTTAACGAACTCCCTGAAAACGAAGGTAGCATATTCGTAGAGAAAAGACATGAAAACGTAGTGAAGTATATTACTGACACTGAGGAGTATAGAAAAGTTTCCATTGTATTATCGTGGCTTAGAGATGAAGACACTTCTCGTTTCTTAACACCTTTTATATATCTCTTAAGGGAAAAAAAACCGGACCTCTTCGCCCCAGCAGAAGTCCCAAAAGCAGTGTTAGAAGGCACAGTTGAAGAGGAGACTAAGTTCATATCAGAGCACTTGTCCCTAGTGAGGGAGCAAACATCATACATTTTCGATGTTATTTTAAGTCTAGGCAACTTCCACAACGGAGAGGATGTGTCCCGTATGGTCCTAGAGTACATAATAGAGGGAGAAAAGAAAGAACCAAATGACTGATAAAAAAAAGCTTCTTCTTCTATAAGTGTACGATGGAAAGTAAAGCTTGTCAATCAAAAAAAAAATAAAAATTATGTTAAAAAAAACACCACTAAACGACATTATTAATGTATTGAAAAAAGAGAAACAAAACACAATCAATAAAGAAGAAGGAGGATTCATAGAAAAAAAAACCCCTCAACAACTAATATTTGAGGAGGAAAGCCTATTCACTCACGGTTTTGGGAAAGACGTTGTAAAGATAATAGGAGAAAACAAAGGAAAGGATTTTAGAAAGTACTCTATGAAAAAGAGAAAAGAAATAGTAGAACGTCTTGAAAAGTTAGTTGAAAATGAAGTCTTGTGGAAAGACCTTGTTAGAAACTCTATGTTTGACTCTAAAAAGATAACAAACAAGATCTTTAAGTTAGAGACAATGCAGTTCAAAGAGATTTATGACACGTCATTCTACCCTTTAGACGGTGAAAAAAAGAAAAACGTAATAGCTAAATACCCTTCAAGCAAAGCTGTTGCTTTTTTTAAAGGGGTGCTTAGGTTCATTTACATAAATAACACACACCTTTTTAAGGAAGAAGTAACATTGGACGACTTACAGGCTCTTGAGGTGACTCCTCTCACCAAAGAGCTAGAACCAGACGTTATTTTTTCAGAGATAGTAAGAACATCCTTGAAAAAGGCTTATGACTGTAATATCAACATAGAAATATCTAATAGAAAAAGATTTTATCAAAACAAGCTAGATACTAACTTTTTAAGGGTAAAAAGGACAGACATACAGTATAGCTTTAGGGAATTCACAGCTATATACTTAACTAGTAAAGTCCTCCAGCTACTGGGGGAAAAAGGGTACCTGTTAAACAAAACACCGGAGAACATGGTGTTTATCCTCCAACACTTAAGAAAACAATACCGAGAAAAGTCGTATATTTGGGCAAAAGAAGACATAAAAAGCTGGTACTTTAAAGCCGACGACTTGACAATGGTGTTTATAGACATGTTTTCAACTACCAATGTTGTAAAAGGAGAAGAAACAGAAACAACAAAGAACAAAAACTACGTGAAGAAAATATACGTCCTGAACCACAAACTAGATGAGTACGTGGGCGAGACCCGACGTTTACCTAAACTAATCCCTCCAAAAAAGGCAGAGACTTTAAAATGCGTGGAAGAATGGGTAAAACCTATAAAATATGGTACAAACAAGGTGTCCTTCTCCAACAACGCCCTTTTGTCTTTAAACGTAGCGCAAAAGAAAGAATTCGTAGTAAATAACGATTACTTAAGACTTTTGCAAGAGAAAGATAAAGAAGAGAAGTGTAAAGATTTCCCCACAAGACATGAGTATGTTACAAAGGTAGAAGACTATTACGCATGGACTTCTTCTACGTGGGTATCAGCTTTAAGCCATAGGCATTATGTAGAAACGGAGTCACTTTTCAAAACTATATTTTTAAAAAAAAAAGAAAAGAAAAAGAACGAAAAAGTAGGTAAACAGGGAGAAAAGATTAAAGCAGCAAAAAGAGAATCTTTACATCAAAAAATAATCCAGGGTTGCGGTATAACATACTCTGAATGCCACGCTAATCTAAGGAAGAACGTTTTAAAACAAGAAATGTTGGCTATGAGAAATAAAAGACAATTGTTACTGACATCAATAGATGTTGCGAAACTGCTCAAAGACTATCCATTATTTTATAGCACATCCTTAGACTTCCGCACAAGGATGTACCCTTTTGAGTATTTGTTGTCAAGGGTTACCGGTTACTTAAAACATATTCTTAAAGACAGCAAAAATTTAAGGCTTACATCAAAAGGTTTAAAAAACATGTTTCAGGCGTACTACGCACCCAATAAAGACTTGTTGAAGAAGTTTAATAAAGAGTTTCCTTTCGACGGTGATTTAAAATACGACGATTTAGACTTTGAAAAGTTAAGGGTTTTCTTCTCAAATAATAAATTACCAAACCCGTCCGACACACCGGTTTACTTTAGCTTGTTGCACAACGAGATATCCGATCTTGTTACAAAGAAGAAGAAAACCACAGGTGTTTCACTAGAGATAGACCAAGTGGCCTCGGGACCCACCCTTGTTGCTATTTTGACGGGGAATAAAAGCATGTCTGCTAAATGCAACTTAAACCCAGGGGACTTTGTCTGCCTGTACACTTATTTATTAGGGGAAACAGGGACCTACATAAAAGCTTTCCTGGGCGAGTATAAAGTGGAGGGCGCAGTACTTGCCTTCAAGTACCTAACCTGTAACAGAAAAGCGCAAAAATTCGCTTTTATGTGTTACATGTATAACGAATTACATAAAAGAAGGACAGAGAAATGGAAAGAGCACTTCGAAGAAGTTATGGGTTTAAGCCTTAACGAAGAAGGATATCAATTGATAAGTCAGTTTTCTATTAATTACGATAAGTTTATTGAGCACATATTTCCGAAGCTAACAAAGCAGTTATCCAGGTTGGACCAGGGGGTGAAACTGTTCACCAACACTGGTAAGGGCGTGAAAATAAGGACGTTGGATGATTGTTTGATTGAGTGGGATTTTTCTGACATAAAAAAATATAAAAAAAACTATTACAATTCCGTAACAAAAAAACACTCTCAATACCGATTAAACGTCCCTAGCTTGGAAAAAAACACTGCTTATAGGCAGCAAAAGCATAGAAGAAGTTTTAGACCTAACTTCATCCATTCCATCGACGCTGCTCTAATGAGAATGATGATCCTACAATACTTCAAAGCGACAGGGCTTAGATTAAACCATCTGCACGACTGTGTTATGGTTCACCCTAATAACGTTGATATATTGTACGATATTATAAGAGATATTTACTGCGATAAAAAACTAAAAAACATGGTTTCTGATTTGATGTTTAAGCCCTTCTATTCTGACACCTCTGGTGGTGTTCAGGATGCTTTATCGAAAATAGAAAAAAACTTTCTTGACGATATGGATGATCTAAACCTAACCAAAGAGTCCTTTGACCCTCGGAAATGTTACAGATATGAAGGGTCTGAGTAAATTTTTATTTCATCGTACACTAATAGAGAGACAAGATTTCAAATCAATAATAAAAAAAGGTCAAAGACCTTGAACTTACAGTAAAGCTGTACAAGATATAATAATTTATTTATTGATAATAATATTTCTAAAAACTAATCTGTAAAGAAGAGCAACGGTTGCTCGTTAGGTTCATATTCTAAAGGTTAAAAGCTCGAATCCTTTCTTTTTTTAAAAATAACAAGTAAAAAACCATCGGGTAATACAAGGGTTAATGTAAAGATTGTATATCCCCCCCTTTAAATTTTAGCAAATTACTTTGTAATGTGATATTTAGAGTATCTTTTTCAATAGTATCGTTACAAAAGATTTCAAATAAATATTGTACGATATGGATGATCTTAACCTAACCAAAGAGTCCTTTGACCCTCGGAAAGTTTACAGATATGAAGGGTCTGAGTAAATTTTTTCATCGTACACTAATAGAGGGGCAAGTAGTTCTCTAACTAACCTTAAAATTTATGTTCAAGTATTTAAAAATGAAGTTTTATTACGGCTTTCAAGCCGAAACATACGACAAAAAGACCCTTATTATGTTTGATAGCATGAAGAAAACAGGTAGTAGTCGTTTAGATAGTCAAGCTTGGTACGAGCATTCTCTGAACTTCAAGCCTTGTCTCAAAGAAATATCAAAAATAGATCCAGAAATTATAGAGCTAAAAAAACTCGTTAGAAGGCTTGGGGACGATTCCGGTAAAGTGGCTGAAAAACAGTGCGGCAATCTTGAGCCTGGTTTCAATGATTCTATCCATTACGACGGTTTCCTTTCTGTTGTAAAAAAATGGAAAAAGCAGTCTAATTTCTCTTCAAGTGACCTTGAAAAAAACATGGAAGTTGTGAAGAGCAAAGTGAGCGACATACTATCTAATAAAGTAGTGGTCGATGATAACATACCAGCTACCTTGGAAAAACTCGAGAGTGCAGTGAGCATTTATAGTAGGGATTTGAGTTACTTAGATTTATATGCGTTAGAAAACTTTTTAAACGCTTACCCCTCGTCAGGGTTTATCCTCACCCAGCCTCATTTAGTTGCTATTGTTGGGCTTGGGTTGTACTGGGAAGCGCACCAGGCACTTGGTGACGGTGGTTTCAAAGACATAATGTCTAAATTAATTGATAACAAGAAAACTACCCTATACGTTTTCTCCTCAAGACTAGGGCTTTACGACCCATTGTTTTCGAGATGTTTTAAAGACACACGGTCTAAAATACTGCTTTTCAACAGAAATATCATGACTTGTTTTACGATGACTTCCCTTGCTAGCTTCGGCTACTATTTATTCATGCCGCCGAAACAAAAACCAAGCGACGTCTTTAATGCCGTTCTCTCGTCCAAATCAGGGTTTAATAACGATACTTTCAACCGCCTTGTGGAGAACGTAGGGAAGGCTGCCTACGAGATAGGTAGAATGGTGAGTACTGTTACTGTCAACATGGGTATAGGTTACCTACGAGAGCATTCCTCTGGGATTGCCAGTTTCTTGGATTACATAGCTAAAAGCAAAAAATAGGTTCCGCCTATTTCTTCCATGTTCTTGTTGATGTTTAACAAACCTTAGAGAAGGCCTTTATAAAAAGGTCTTTTTTTAGATATAAAAATGCTTTTTAAAAAAACAAATATAAACACAGTACCGCTAATACTGAATCAAATAGCGCTAACAGGGTTGCTCTTTTATCAGAATTATTCTTCTTCCATGGGCAATGTGGGCAAAGAAGAACTAAGCACCCTTTCCTCTCGGTTACAAGAATTAAAAGAAGAACGTGCCGAAATGGTAGAGAAACTTAAAGATATTACTTCACAACTACAATCCGTTAAGGACGAAAGAGGTATCATAAGAGAGAAACTTACAGACTTAAAGGAGGTTTTAAAGAACACGCCTTTGTCAACCTCAGGAACAAAAGACAAGGTGATAGAAGCAGTTTCAGTTTCCGACCACAGTCTCTTATACACGTTATCGTCAACATGCTTGAAGACCTTTACTATGGTGGTGGTAGCCGCTGCTGTTAAATCTGCTGTCAAAACAGTAGTAACTACCGCAGTGTTAGATACCGTCCTACCATCCTACGTACTTAAAACTTTAACATCTATAGGGTTTCGGGATCCTGTCGTGAAAACCTTCCAAACAGACGCTAAGAGTGAAATCGGAGACTTCACGGTAATGGCTAAAGTAACAGACAACGTTTTAACTTATTTATCTGTCCTGCCCCATGGAGAGCAGATAATTTGTGGTATGACTGCTTTAGGGGTTTATTTAAAGAGCCGTGAAAAGAGTGTAAATACAGAGGCACAAACTACGTGCGAAAATACAAACGGTGACCCTGAAGAAAACCAACCAACAACGGCTAATAATGGTGAAGAAACCTTTGACCCTAACGTCGCAACCGATACTCTGAAGAACATGACAGAAACCATTGATGCTATCGACGTTTCTCAACCCCAGAGTCCCGAGAAAGAGGAAGTGACAGGAGAATTTGTACATCAGTTAAGAGATTTAAATAGACTGTTAAACTTACCGGAAGACTTTCCGGATTATTAATCAACATTTATTTAACATATATGATAAAAAAAAAAAAACATTCAGATGAAAGCAGTACTATACATAACGCGTATAAAGATTACTCAGCACTCATAGACGAAACAGCCTTTGATATGGAAGATAAAACCATTAGCTATCACAAACATGTGATAAAAGATCAAGACCTTGTCCCGGAAACGTCGGATAGTCATGTTACCTTTGAAATGATACCCTGTCGAGAGTCTCTTGATTTGATAAAATACCTTGAGTACAAGATAACAAAACATTATAAAGGGTCCTCACCGATGTCTCCTACAACGTTGCAATGGTATGAAAAACAATATCGTTTGTTAATGTCTTTCTTAAACGACGTTAGGAAAGAACACGTGTTCTTCACCCCTGAAGCGAAATTCACGCAAAAAGTATTTAGTAAAATACATTACAACCACGTAAAGACAGTGGGAAGGCTCTACAACACAAATTCCATTGTTTCTTTCCCGAGGGAGATACGGTATAAACTGTTTACGCGATTTTATAGGGATTTTGACCTATCAAACGCACACCCTAATTTTATGTTTAACTACGCAAAAAAGAATAAGATACCACTAAACGGCACCTTTGAACTTTTTATAAACGACAGGCAAGCCGTTGTTGACAATGTGTTTAAAGAGCTTCAAGGTTTTAGCGAAACCCCTTTAGAAAAGACAGACGTAAAGGGGATTGTTTTAAGGTATTTTTACCGGACGTGGGACACTGCTACAGACAATCGTTTAAGGCAATCAAAAACACTGATGTTACTGGACAAAGATTTCACCGTTACGAGAAAACATCTTTGGGAATCTTTTGACTCTAACATAGATTCATTAAAAAAAAGGCTGTTGGAACCTTATTCACTAAGCGCAGAGAAAAAAAGAAAAACCTTGAAAGACCCTGACAAGGAATTTACTTATAGAGATTCTCATTCAATCCTGCAATCATTTTATTGCCAAACTTTAGAAACCGAAGCTTTAAAAAACTTCAGTGCTTTCATAAGAAATAAATACGACCTTCATTTAGAAAGCGCTGGTAAAAAAAGACTAGGAGAGGTTATAGAAAACCTAAACAAAGGAGTGGATATACCGGCCATTCATAGCTTGATACTTATCCCTTTTTTTGACGGGTTCTATATATATTCACCAGACAAAAAATTTAATGTAAAGATATCCCAGTTTGTCGAGGAGTTTAACGAACTCCCTGAAAACGAAGGTAGCATATTCGTAGAGAAAAGACATGAAAACGTAGTGAAGTATATTACTGACACTGAGGAGTATAGAAAAGTTTCCATTGTATTATCGTGGCTTAGAGATGAAGACACTTCTCGTTTCTTAACACCTTTTATATATCTCTTAAGGGAAAAAAAACCGGACCTCTTCGCCCCAGCAGAAGTCCCAAAAGCAGTGTTA
>JGI20160J14292_10003207_pt1 | contig 12588 bp, 10 predicted proteins | sample COG_10_FD_14292 | JGI IMG/M metagenome (IMG submission 14292) | reverse complement strand
TTTTTCATGATTTGGTTCGAGGTGAGGTTATCTTTCAGAATTCTGAATTGGATGACTTGATTCTGCTAAGGAGCGATGGATCACCAACCTATCACCTTTGCAATGTTATTGATGACTATGAGCAAAAAGTTACTACAGTGGTCAGAGGCGAGGATCATTTAAGTAATACCCCTCGTCAAATACATATTCAACATGCGTTAGGCTATCCCTCTCTTGAATATGCCCATTTGCCAATGGTCCTTGGCCCAGACAAAAAAAGATTATCTAAGAGGAATGCTGTTACAAGTTTGCAGGATTATTTTGATCAGGGGTATCTTGAGTCATCCATGATTAATATGCTTGCGCGTTTAGGCTGGTCTAAGGGCGATAAAGAAATTTTTTATATCGAGGACTTGATTTCAGATTTTAGAATCCAAGAGGTTCAAAAGGCTGGAGCTATTTTTGATTCTGCCAAACTTGATTGGATTAACAATCATCATTTAGCAGCACTGCCGTTTGATGATTTCATGCAGAAATTGATTCCATTTCTTGAAATTGTTGGGATTGATTATACTCAAAAGGGCAACAGCAAAGATATCATCGCTGCCATGAGAAGCTCTAAGCCAACCCTCCTTGGCGTTGCTAAAGACCTTGCACCTTATTTTTCTCCAGTGGACTCTTATGATGAAAAAGCTGCAGATAAATTTTTAAGAGGAGCAGAATCAGTTTTAGAATTTGTTCAAAGAAAACTGAACAGTCTTGAGGTTTGGAATGAAAAGTCCATAGACCATGCATTACAGGAGGCTCAAACCGCATTAAGCCTGCCCACCCCGAAACTCAATCAACCTATAAGAATAGCAATGACGGGCTCCACTCAGTCACCATCGCTAGGCCTAACTCTCTCTTTGTTTGATGCAGTTGAGGTGAATCATAGAATTGATGCAGCATTAAAATATTTAGCCAATCAACATTAGTTAACACAAGATGCAATTATAGCTCTGGGATGTTCTGAAATAAGTGTTTCTAAAATTTCCAAGGAAATTCCTTGCGTTATCCCATATTCAGAAATGCTGATTATCTCATTTGGTTCGATAAGCAGATTATCAGAAATTTTTTCTAGACCGTCATAAGCATCTAATAAATTTAAATCTTCATAATTTTTCAAAGGATAAAAAATTTTTTTCTTAAATTCCTTTTTAGTTAATTGATCTGACTCAGTGAGAACATGATAGTTTTTTGATACATCCATGAATTCTAGCTCATCATTTCTTAGCTTATCACCGGCACTTGAAGACATTTCTTTGCCAACAACCTCCAGAGACTGCATTGATTGATATTGAAAAATACTGATTGAACCAAGCGAGGAATACAGTGGATTTAGTTTTGAATTAACATAGTTTCTTTCATATCCTTCAAGCGTAAGAAGAGAGGAGGCTAATGGAGCATGTTTGTTTTCATAATAATCTCTAAAATCCACATCAGATAGACCATTCATTTTATGAATAAAAGCTAAGGCTTTAATCAATTTGAATTGCTACTCCTGCATTAGGGCGCCTTAGGTCTGCAAACCCTTCTTTGCCCTTTGAAGAAATTAATATGCTTTGTGTTGAACCCATGGTTTTGGATTCCTCCAATTCATGTCCGTAGGATTGAAGAATCTTTAAAGTATCTTTGCTAAAGCCTTTCTCTAACCGCAAATTTTTGTAAGGCCAATCTTTATGAAGTCTTGGTAGCATCGTTGCCTCGCCAAGATTCAAATTAAAGTCAATTATCCCAGTTACAACCCTCAATACAGCAGCGGGGATCAAAGCACCTCCAGGAGACCCTGTGATGAGTTTTAACTCATTATTAGTATCAAAGACTATAATTGGCGTCATGGTGCTCATAGGCCTCTTACCTGGTTCAAATTTATTNCCTATGCTTGCAGATCGATCTATGACNTCAGGATTTCCATGCTGATAAGCAAAATTGTTCATTTGATTATCAAGAAGAATTCCAGTNCCAGGGATGGTAACCCCTGAACCAAACGAGTAACCTAATGTGTAGGTATTGGAAACAACATTACCGTCTTTATCGATGATCGAGTAATGAGTGGTATTTTCACCTTCTACTAATAATGAGTCTGGGTTCAATGACTCGGGCGGCGTAACTTTTTGATAGTCAATCTTTTTAGCTAGAGAACTTCCTCTTTCCTTTGAAATTATTTTCTCAATAGACACATCATAAAATTGCGGATCACCCATATATCTAGATCTGTCCATATGCCCACGTTGCAATGCCTCAGCAAATAGGTGTAAAAAGCTCGCTGAGTTTGGGCCCATCTCATCAGTTTTAAAGTTTTCAAGAATATTTAATCCCTCAAGCAATACAGCAGCTCCACCGGCTGGAGGGGGATGAGCCAGGACTTTATGATTTCTGTAGGTTGTTTGTATAGGTTCTGCAAATCTAGGCTTGTAATCTTCTAGGTCTTCTCTTGTAATATAGCCACCATTTTGCTGCATAGCTTTAACAATTTTTTTTGCAATCGAGCCTTTATAAAAAGCATCTTCACCATTTCTAGCTATTTCACGAAAAGTCCATGCTAAATCAGGTCGCTGCATCACGCATGCTCTATAACGGGGCTTTCATTTTGATAGTAGATTTTTTTAGACTCTTCATCAAGATTGATTTGATGAGCGCTTCCAATTGCTTGGTTAAGGTCGTAGCTAACCAATATACCCTTCGATGCTTGTGCAATCACAGGCTGTAATATTTTTTTTAAGGACAGCTTTCCGTAACGTTTATGTGTTTGTAGCAAGCCGGCTACAGTTCCTGGAACTCCGGATGCCTTATAACCATATCTTCTTTGATCATAATTATTTTTTAAAAAGAGGAAGTCATCTTTTGAAATGCCCTTGGGCGCAGAGCTTCTAAAATCTACTGCTATGGTTTTTTGCTCATCACTTAAATAAATAAGCATGAAGCCTCCACCTCCAAGATTGCCTGCTCTAGGAAGAGTGGTTGCTAGAGAAAATCCTACTGCTACCGCTGCATCTATAGCATTGCCACCCATATTTAAAATTTCCACTCCTATATCTGAGGAAGCTTGATTTTGCGAAACAACCATCCCAGAACTTCCAAGGGTTGGGTGAAAAGGTGAGGGATAATCAATGTATCTAACTTGTCCCCATGCATTTGAGGCAAAAAACAGAAGCGATAAGAAAATATTTTTAAGAGTCATAAATTTTAAAATATCATTGGAGCTAAATAGAAGGCAAATACTGTAACCAAAAAGACCCCAATAATATTCAAGGCAAATCCTGCTCTCATCATATCTGGAATAGTCAACTTACCTGAGCCAAAGACAATTGCATTAGGCGGGGTTGCCACCGGCAACATAAATGCACAACTGGCTGCCAAGACAACTGGAATTGTTAACGCCACAGGTGCAATGCCTAGCGCCACTGCTACCGCACCAACTACAGGTAAAAATGTTGAAGTGGTAGCCACATTAGATGTGATTTCAGTTAAAAAAATAATCAAAGTTGCTACTGCTAGAACCAGCACAATCGGAGGAACATTTTCTAGAATGGTTAAGCCTTGACCGATCCAACTTCCCAAACCCGATGAACCGATTGATCCAGCAAGGGATAAACCGCCTCCAAACAAAACCAGCAATCCCCACGGAAGCTTATTGGCTTGTTCCCAGGTCAATAAATCAGTTTTATTATTTTCTGAAGGTATAAAAAAGAAGCTCAAAGCAGCTAATATTGCTATTCCAGCATCTGTCAAACCTGAAAAAACATAAAAATTGTCAAGCAGTGTTCTGAACATCCAGGCTCCTGCAGCAAGAGAAAAAATAATTAAAACTTTTTTTTCATCTCTACCAAGCTGCCCAAGATCATCTAACATGTTTTGTAGCTTAAGCTTGGTTTCAATATTTGCTACAAAGTTAACTGGGTAAACAACTTTTGTTATTGCATACCATGAAGCTATGAGCATCAAGAATGCCAGAGGCACACCTAACTTCATCCAGTCTACAAAAGAAATTTCAATGCCATATGTTTCTTGAATAAACCCAACAAAAATAATATTTGGGCAGTCCCAACCAATGTTGACATTCCTCCGATGGAAGCAGCATAAGCAATTCCAAGCAATAAAGAGGTTTCAAAGTGCTTCCTTTCTTTAGCAGAAAAATTGGGAATGGTTTCAGCAACGCTTGCACATACAGCTAAACCAATCGGAAGCAACATCAATGTGGTTGATGTATTCATGACCCACATACTTATAGACGCAGATACAAGCATGAATCCACCCACCAGCTTTGCTCCACTGTTTCCTATGGCTATTAACATTTTTAAGGCCAGTCTTTTATGCAAACCTGACGACTCAATACCCAGCGCCAAAATAAAACCACCCATAAATAAGTAGATATTTGGATTTGCGTAGGGCAGAGCAGCAGTCTTAAAGTCTGTCACTTGCAAAAGAGGAAAGAGCGCAAGGGGCAATAACGCAGTCACTGCTACAGGAACGGCTTCTGTGGCCCACCAAATTGCCATTAGCAAGGTGACTGCAGCGACAGTCCAACCGATGGGTGACAAAGATTCTGGATTTGGGCTTAATAAGACTGCTAAGAATGCAGCTAAACCAATCCAAAAACCTCTTTTTTTATAGGCTTGCATTATTTCAGTCTTGCATAGAACATTTCAGCAGCGAAGGGTACCATTTGCTCAGTGTTGCTATGTCCTTTGGTGGTAGGGACTTCTACCATGCCCCATTTAAAAAATTGATTTACCTCTTTGGATTTAGCAATCGCAGATTTAAAGAAGTTTCTGCCTCTAGCCAATCTATGCTCGCCTTGTAAATTAATAATATCCCAATGATCTGCAACATATGGTGTATTGGGTTTGGTTGAGGTATCAGCTTTGCCTAACATCAACAAGAAATATTTGCTGAATGCTTGTTTTAACTGTGCATCATCAATGCCAGAGTCTTTCAGTCCAAATGGCCACGCTTGATCAGTCATAGATAAGTACCATCCAAGATTAGCTGCGATAGCAAGGGTATAAGAAGCAGCAGGCCTATGCAAAGTGTATCGATGAACAAAATGCGCTCCTGCGCCATGACCATAAATACCCCAATGTTTTGATTTTAATTTAAATTTTTTGATGGCTTCTTGAGCCATAGGCTCAATCGCTGAGAATGCTTGAAGGTTTTCTGGGATAGCGGTTAGATCTTTTGTTTTAATATTCCCATAATTAAACCCCCACACTTGAGGAAAATTCTTTTCGCTAAACTCAGGGACTATTACCAGTAAATTTAGATCTTCCGCTGCTTTTTTCCATTGATCGCGATACTCTTCTGCATTTCTTTTTCTTCCATGCATCACAACCACAAGTCTTGTTGCTTTGTTAATTTTTGATGGGCTGGCAAAAAATATAGGAAGTTCTGGTCCCGCCCATGTTGAGAATTTATATGAGGTTGCATCTGCCAAAGCTGAGCCATTAATGCAGATCATGCAGGTTAAAACAAATATGTACTTATTGAATTTAATCATAAAAAAGGGAGCCTAAGCTCCCTTAAAGTTTATCTTAATTTTTAGAATGAAACCCTTAAATCAAGATAATAATTTCTTCCATAATCCTGATGAGCATCAGCATAGTAACCGTAGTATCTATCAGCAGTAGGCGCTCTTTCATCTTCAAGATTTTTTACTGCAAATCTTACCCTTGCCTTTTGACCATTTAATGTAAAGTCATAAGACATCGTGAGATCCATGGTTGTCATAGCAGGCACAACGTATGCAACTCCATCAATCAAACCCAATGAAGTTTGTACAAATGAACCCTTTTTAAGGCCAACTAAACTTGCTCCATAAGGACCTTTGTCCCAAGAGACTCTTAAGGTGTGCTTATTATCATAGACCCCATCTATTCCTAATAAATCACCGAACCCGCTTAAAGGAATTGAAGCCGGGATTGTGCCATTGTCTTTGGCTGCTTGTAGCTCAGCAAATTTGCCGCTTGCCTTTTGCTCGAATTTATCAAGGAAAGTTCCGATGTACCTAATATCAAAATCACCATAGGCAGTTTCAAAATCGTAGTAGATTCCCAAGTCAGTACCCTCAATGGTTCTTAAAGCCATATTAGTATATTCATTTTTAACATACTTGATGTCACCAAATGGGCAGACACCTGCAGCCGCAAAACCCGCTGCATCACCAGCGTCTGGTGCTTCTCTAACAACTAGAGGGTCTCCAGCGAATGTATCACAATTAGAAGTACCATTTGCAAATCTTAAAAGCATATCGTTTACTGTTTGGTTTTCTCGACCAAATAAACCAATTGTTTTATCTTTTTCAATGGTCCAAGCATCTATCGTGATGATTAAATTATCCATTGGAGTCAAGACCACACCAAAAGATGTATTGTCTGATTCTTCTGCTTCAAGACCTGCAGCACCTGTTGCCATTCTTTGTATGGTGTATCTAGAGTCCGAATCAATGACATTCTCCACACTTTGCACTTCATTCACTCTAAATGCAGCTCTGTCATATTGTGTTCCAGATCGAACCACAGTTTTTTCATTTACCTGAATGATGTTCGGAGCTCTGAAAGCGGTGGATAAAGAAGCTCTAACACTCATCCAGGGAGCCGCTTGCCAGCCTAAGGCAATTTTTCCAACTGTAGCGTTGCCAAAGTCAGAGAAGTCCTCGTTTCTTACTGCAATCTGCATGTCGATGGATTCAGCCAACGGGATTTGCATTTCAGCAAATATAGATGACACATCTCGTGAACCAGAAACATCTCCAGTAGGTGAGGAGTTTAGAACATCTGCAACTAATGGATAAGTATCACCCTCATAATCAGTATAAGTAATGGTTCCATCTAACCTGGGATCTCTATCGTCATCCATTGATTCTTCTCGGTATTCAAAACCTAATAACAGACCAACATCACCAGCAGGTAATGACATGAATTCATTGTTAGACATTTTAAAATCAAACATGGTAAGTTCACTGGTTCCTTTTCTATAAACATCAATCAACGTTCTCTCAATGTTAGAGTTCACACCTGCACTAAATGGATTATATGCAGCTGGAGTTGGATCATTTAAGGCTTCTTTTAGCAGGTTGTTAGACATTCTGTTTCTTGTAACGTCTCTGGATTTTGCGATTGAATCCACAAAAGCTGCTTCCCAATCCCAAGCTCCATTAGTACCTCTAAAGCCTTGTAAAAATCTGTAAGTTTCTTTTTTAACATTTACCAGCCTTTGTCTCTCTTCATATCGATAGTTATCAATATAAAGTTGCTTGCCTGCGAACAAAGCTACGCCATTCACTGTCATTTGATTTAAATAATAGTTATCTGGTCCAACTCTATGTTTTGAGGAAGTAAATGCATAAGATGCATGCGCAGTTCTATCACTGTCTGAGCTATATACACCAAGCTCAGTGAATGACTCAAGACCATTACCCAGGTCATGATTGATAAACATAACAACATTAGTTCTCTGAAGCTCTGACCTAACATCGGTTGGCCCCCAGAAATTTGATCTCAGCGCTCCATTACCATCAGGCGCAATACAAGTTCCATAACCAGTATCAAATAGTGGATTTCCACGGTTTGTACATTTTGAATCTCCCAAGGGAAAGACTTCAAATTCTCCGGCTGAATCAGTCCACACCTTGTCATTTTCTGTGCCAGCAAGACTTGTTGCACTGCTGACCATATCAAATTGACCATAGATAGAGTTTGAGCTCAAGTTCCTAAATGCAGTGCTTGTTTTCCATGGCGAATCAGCATCAACAAAAGGTCTATGATCTCCAGCACCCCATCTTGGATCTTCCTGTGCATTAATATTTCCTCTGTCGTAGTGGTCAAAAAATACGCTAACGTTGGTAGCACCATCATTGAAGAATGATCCCCATTTAATAGTTACTTTGTTGTCTTCTGTTTCAAAATGATCATAGGCACTTACCTTGGCTGTGACCGTCAAACCTTCAAAATCTTTTTGCAAAACATTATTAATAACACCAGCAACAGCATCAGCACCATAGATGGCTGAGGCACCATCACGTAAAATCTCTAATCTATCGATCCCCGTGACTGGAATTAAATTAGAGTTCACACTTGTTGTGGGAACATAGTCTCCTCCAATCAGCTCAGTTTGATATCCAGGAGAACTTACTAGTCTTCTTCCATTCAAAAGCGTAAGAGTGTTACCAACACCCATGTTCCTTAAGTTATAAGCTCCTATATCTCCACGAGATGCATTCACACCCCCAGAGGCATCTTCGGCTTCATTAAAGTAGTTAAGACCTTGTTCTGCAATGTTTTCAAGTAGATCTTCACCTGAATCAACCCCTATAGCTTCAATATCTTTGCTTGAGATAATAGAAACGGGCAGAGCACCGGTTATTTTAGCACCTTTAATTTGCGATCCTACGACTACCACTTCTTCAACATCACTCAGTTTTGTCGCATCCTCTTGTGCAAATGCAACAAAGGATAGTGGAAGGACTAATAGGCCAAATGCGTATTTGATATAATTAAGATTCATATTTTCCCCAAAATAAATAATTAACTCTTCATAATATTAACAGTTGGCGAAAAAAAATTTAATTTTTTATCAATTTAAATGCTTACAATTGTCATGTAATATATAACAATTAGTTATATATAAATAAGAATAAGTTAAATAAATTATGATTAGTTCTCGACACATAGAAGTGTTTTATCATGTTTATAATGAGGGCTCTCTTACTCGTGCAGCAAAGATTTTAAATGTTTCACAACCCCTTGTTAGCAAGACATTGGCATATGCCGAGCATAAATTAAAGTTAAAATTATTTGTTAGGCATGCTCGACGCCTTTCACCAACTCCAGAGGCGGACATTCTGTTTAAGCATGCAGCCGAGGTTAACCAACAAATCTCAAAATTTAATAATATTGCAGAAAACTTAGTCACAGATCCATCATCTACGATTAATATTGGCTGCACGCCTTCGCTTGGCCTTGGGTTGTTGCCAGGCCTGCTTAATCAATACATAGACAATCATCCCGAGGTAAAATTTAATATTGTAAACTTACAAAGCTTAGAGCTTGAAGAGCAATTAAAAGAGTTAACTTTTGATATGGTGATTTGCTTTAATCCCAGTGACTCAGACCTTTTCAATAAGATAATTTTACATTCGGGATCATTGGTTCTAATTGCACCTAAAAACAAGGCTCCCAAGAATAAAATTTTTAAATTATCAGAAATCAAGGATGAACCTTTTATTAAAATAAAAAATTTAAAAACAAACGCTTCTCAAAATAATCTTGATGAGGTTTTAAAACAGCAAAATATTAATGTGAATTGGGTGGCCGAAACTGAAACTATTCAAGTCGCAAAGGCTATGGTTGAAAAAGGTTCAGGATATTCGATCATCGATGATTTTAGTGCAGAGGTCTATGGAGAAGAGATTTCTGTTCATGAGATTGAACCTAAAATAGGATACAAAATATGTATGATGAGCAACAAAGAGAAACCACTATCGGTAAGCGCTAAAAAATTTATATCCCACCTGTCTGATCTTTCAACTAAAACCTAAGAATTCAGCAAAGATTAATTTCTATAATCCAAAGGGGGGTTTCTCTCGCCTAACAAAGGATAGTATTCAAAGTCATCACCAACTTTTTCTTGATACTCCTTTTTTGCTAAATCAATAATTTTGGGGTCTTTGAATATGTCTTGGGCTGTATCAGCTAAGACTTGAGCTGCTAACTTTGTCCCTTTTAAGCCAATGCTTGTTCCTCCAGCAGCAACTCCTTGCCAGGAGTGGCCTGCAGTGCCTGGAACCCATGTAGCAGTTCTTAAACCAGCCTGTGGCACTACCCAGCTAACATCTCCAACATCTGTAGAACCATAGGTGTGGCTTGTTCCATAGGGCCTAATTTTTTCCTGGTCTCCAATGACATTGCCTGGAGAAACCATGGTTTGATATATTTCTTTTGCGAATTCATTTTCTTTTTTTGAGTACTTAATTCCTCCGCGTGAAACAAGATTTTTATGCATGATTTTTTGGAGTGTTTGATTGGGAAGCTTGGAGTAATTGCCATGCATCACCTCATGCGTAACTGTTGTTTCAGTTCCCATGGCTGCTCCTTCAGAAGCTTTAACCACCCAATTAAAAATTTCATTTACTTTTTCTCTTTTGGGATGCCTAACATAATAATAAACTTCAGCCACATCTGGGACAACATTAGGGGCCAAGCCACCTTTGGTAATAACGTAATGAATTCGAGACTCTTGAGGTATGTGCTCCCTCATCATATTTACCATCATGTTCATAGCTTCAACTCCATCCAAAGCAGACCTACCTTTGTGAGGCGAGCCAGCAGCATGAGCTGAAATTCCAGAAAATCTAAATTTTGCAGACTTATTTGCATTGGATGATTCAGCATTTGCAGCATTAGAGCTGCTTGGATGCCAATGCAATACGGCATCTACATCACAAATAATCCTGCTCTTACCATGTAGACTTTTCCTGAGCCTCCTTCTTCTGCGGAGTTCCATAAAATCTAATAGTTCCTTTAGTGCCAGTTTTTACCAGCCACTCTTTAATGGATACTGCAGCCCAGGCAGATGCGGCACCAAACATATGGTGTCCACATGCATGACCAGCTATCACATCATCTCTTGGTTCTTTAAAAGGAGATGCTGTTTGCATTAATCCAGGCAAAGCGTCGTATTCACCCAAAATTCCAATTACAGGCCCTCCATTTGAGTATTCTGCAATAAAGGCAGTTGGAATATCCGCAACCCCGGATTGAATAGTAAAGCCATTGGCAGCCAATTCAGCTTTTAAAAGCTCAGAGCTTTTGTATTCTTGATAACCAACTTCCGCCCAATTCCAGATTTGCATGGCAGCATTTTCAAATGTTCCTTGGTGTTTATTAAGGCTTTGATTCAGACTTGAATCTGCTTCAACTGTCAGTGAAGCAATTAACCCAATGATACAAAACGATTGTTTGAAAAGTTTATTTTTAGTCCCACGCATTCTTCTTCCTCTATTTGTTTTATTATTTCTCTTCCAGTCGATGTTAATACTAATCTATGGCCTTGTGAATCCTCAGCATAAAAGACTGCTTTTAATGGCACGTTTTTTTCATAGAGAGTTGTGCATCCAATTACCTTGCCTTCACCACTTGAAAGTGTAGACATAGGAACGGGCAGTTCCAACTTTTCTGCTTCTTTGGTCACATCTTTAGATTCAAAATCCATTGCTGGATTTTTACCCCATATTGCTAAAGCTTGTTTAGTCATCATACCTGAAACGCCAGTGATTAAACCCACTTCAGAGTTGTCCTCTCTAATTTTCATTAGCATTTGAGCCGTGGCATGCAACATATAATTATTTAAAGGCCCCCCAGCAAATGGCATACCTCCGGTGATCGTTTTATCAATATTTTCTGGAATGTTCAAGACCTCTGCAAATAATTGAACAGCAACTGGAAAGCAGCTGTAGAGTTCATAAAAAGTAGGCTTGATATTATTTTGAGCGGCTGTTGCTAATAAATATTTTGCAGCAAGTTTTAATCCAATTGGACTGGTAAGTTCGGGTCTTTGAATAACTCCAACCATATGGTTTGTTTCAGTAGATACCAGGGGATAAACCCTTTTTTCAAATGGAATTTTTAACTTATCTGCAATTTCATCGCTGGTTAAGATTAATGCTGATGCTTGGTTAACATTCCAGCTGGTGTTGTGGAGCTTATTGTATGGATAGGCAATCCTTTGATTTGTATTTGAAGGAGTTTTAATTTCATCGGCTGTAAAAATTTTTTTATTCCATGCATGAGGATTTTTTGATGCAATTTGAGAAAATCTTTCATAGTAGTTCCCAAGAAAGTTTTCATGCTCCTTTAAGCTGTATTGATTCTTATAGCGCATGGCACTCTCAATAATTGCATAGTAGCCAACTGCCATCATTCCCAATGCATCAAGCTCCTCGGCTACATATAAATCCTCTTTTGCTTTGACATAGTTATCTGGATTTTCAGTTAACGCCATCTCCTCATAGGGCAGACCCTCTTTGAGAGCTTGGATCATTTTAAATCTTGCCTCACCCCCAACAATCAAACTTGCCCTAATCTCTCCATCAATAATTTTTTTGCAAGCAGAATTGATAAGGTTTTGTTGCAGGACTCCAATTTTTGTTACGCTTGTTTCTGCCTTGGCAAAACCATGTTTTTCAGCAATCCATTTTCCAGGATCTCGGTAAGCCCAAAAACCCTTAGGAATTTGTATTTCATCGATATAATTTTTAATTTCTGGTGCGTTAGTATCTTCGATGGCATCTAACGTAGCTTGCTCCATTAAAATCAAAGCTTCATCGAGTTGCTCAAACGAACCCTTTTGTTGCAAAGAGCCTATGCCCACAAGAACCGGTCTATTTTTCATCGGCAACTATCCCAGATTACTCTGTTTGATCTCCTGCAATTGTAATTCTGTGAAGCAACCTTTCATGGCCATCATAGCCACCTTCCGCCATGTGCATAACTGTTCTGTTATCCCACATGATCAACATATTTGGTTCCCACTTATGACGATATATATATTTTTCTTGCGCCATGTGTATGTAGA
>JGI20160J14292_10003197_pt1 | contig 12607 bp, 6 predicted proteins | sample COG_10_FD_14292 | JGI IMG/M metagenome (IMG submission 14292) | reverse complement strand
AATTTGGTTTCTTCATCAGTTTTCCTTTGGTCCTGATAATACCGAATCTTAGACATCACGTATTCTTGGTCTTTTATAAGTTTTTGCTGTCTATCATATTCATTTGGTTTTTGTGTGTAACAATAATATAAAGTAGCAATGACGATACTGCCGAATATAAGGAGAACCCCGATATTAAGCACATAAAAATACACATCTACACGTTTTGAATGGCATTTTTGGAGAGTGTTAAATAGATAGTTTTTGACGGAAGGTTCGATCAATGTAGCTTCGTCCATTATTATTTTTATATATAATAAAAATGGATGAAAATATCATTACATATACGCTAAATAATACATAACAAACAAGTAAGAGAAAATGGCGATTACCATAGAAACACTCCATATAGGGATAACGGTTTTGTGTCTATATCCGACCCCGAATTGTCTAAATGACCCATCGTTATTGTATAACATAGTAGGCTTAATCATATGAATAATAGAGAACAAAATAAGAAAAATGAGAATAGAGATGCTAAGTTTATGATAACGTATAAACCCCTTCATTATATTGATATTTATGATTTACAATATCAATATAAAAAATTTACGAATAAAAATAGCTAATCTTCTGGGAATTCATCTTCATCCCGGTCTTCGGGATAAAAATCTCCGTCCATATAATCTTCCCCTAGATCTTGGAAGTCATATGTGTCACGATTATAATCATCCCCTGGTTCATATTCATCTCTTTTTTCAATATCGTATATATCAAGAGCTTCATTGTTTGATTCACCTGTGGGATCGGACTGGTCTGATATTTGTCCGACTAATTCAGTTCGTTCACGGTCATATGTAGATTTATCGTATTGGAAGATACCTTTTTGCTGTCCTATATTCCACCGTTCTAATTTGTGTTTTTTAAACATGTCTTCTATTTTACGTTCTTCGATACTCATATTACCCAAATAAGAAATAATCCCTTGTTTTTCTTTATCCTTTGACCGATTCACCTTATTCATAATACTATCATAGGTAATATCAAGTGCCAGTTTATTCTCTTGTTCTACGTCAATAAAAGTGACTAATAGAGAAGCAACTCTTTCTTTAAGCTCCAATAAATTGCCGGTCACAATCTGTATCTCTTCTAAATTATTTTGCTCGTCTGTCATAGTTTCGTCAAGGTCACTAACTTCGGTTAGTAATTGGTCTGATACATTTGAGTCATCTACAATTTCTTGACGGCGCGACATTTTGTTAGTTTGAATGTCTGCGATTAGCAGGTCAGGATCATTGGAAAGAACAATATATTCATAAATGATAGAATAGAAACAATACGTGTATAGACGATAAATCGTTTGTTTATCAAACATACAATGGAAAGATTGACGAGTCTNCTCAACGTCTTTCANAAATTCAGCNTGTAATGGTATATTTTCCATAAACATAGTGAGTGTAGATAANCGTCTTCCCACTTCCATTAGNAATCTGGTAATAATTTTATCGGATTTGAATTTATGAAGTTTAGCGTAGTACTTTTCTATAAAATTAGAAATATCATTNNCNTGNCTNTCGCTAACTCCCCAGTGAGATGGAACCTTATAATAAAAAGGATTTTCATGTAATAATGCGGATGGGTAAGTTCTTCCAATCGAAAATGATGCGTTTTGTATGAATTTAACGATAGCGTATAGCCCTTGACCTGAAGAACCGTTTATATCAGCTGCGTCATCATCAATAGACCATTTTGTAATGTTTAATAAAAAAGCATCAAACTTGTCCATATCGGTTTTACCAAGATTGCCATGTTTATCAATAAACGTAATAATCTCGTTGTATAACCGATGGTTTGTGGTGGTCAAGTATTTATTCAATGTCTTTAATTCATCGCATCTCTCATTTGTCATAACCTTAGGATTATATTTATTGAGAACATTCAATAAGTGTTTGCGTAACGGAGCTTCAATAACAGTAGAATTCGTTAACTCAAGATGTGCGATAATGTCTTTCAATATATTTACTTGGTTATGTTCGGTTTGGTTATCAATATGGATAAGATTGTTTTCATATACCAATTTCATTAATTTATGTAAATCAGATTCAGTATACGCCTTGCCATTTCGTTTGAGAAACTCTATCTTGTCTGCGATCCCCCAAGAAGAATTATATTCAGCTGGGCGTTCCGAACATACCGACTTATATATATCTGGGACTGGTAAATTCCTGTCAAAATTACAATAATGAATAACGGTAGAATAAATTAATTCTTCCATATCTCCACTAGAAACAACCGGGTATTTAATCCCAGTAACCGGAGAATGATATAATGAAGGTGCTTTGGTTAACGTATTTAAGTCATTAATAATTGCCGACAATTGTTTAACTGTTTTAATGCTAACGCTAATGTTCTCATCTTCTTGGTTAAAATATGCGATAGGATTAGTCAAATTGGTTTCATTACAACAAGCATTTTCTAAGAAGGGTAATTGAGAAGAAGTCTTAAGAAGTTGGTCTTTATCCCGTACAATGTGGTTAATGTATTCAATAATTCCATATCCGAATTGTGTGATTCTACTTTTTAAAACAGAAATAGATTTATATTGGTCGGACTTACCATATCGCAACAATTCAATAAAATCCTTTTTGAATTCAGTACTAACATTTCTAAGAGAGTTAACAATAGAGAATTTAACGACAGGTGGCATAAAATGTTTCCATTTTTCAATATTATGTTCTTCGGGGATGACGATGTCCGGATTCAATATAATATATTCGCGTTTCTTAACGTACATATCAGAAATATCATTACGTGTTAAAAGGTGTAATTCGAGCATACTTTGAATACGATTAGCTAATCGGTCTGGTTTATATTGCTGAATAGCAGTCCAAGGAGAGATTTGGCTTCTTATTTTGTATAAAACGCATGCGATGTATTTAATTCCAGTTATATCCTCAATTCCACTCATAGGAAATCCTCCAAATGAACGTACACAACCTGGGAATGTTTTATTTGGTTTAAATGAAGGTGTCACTGTTTGAATTGCAACAAGTAAGACCGAAGAAATAATAATTATAATAGTTTCGTTGTAGTATTTTTGATAAGGTCCTAGTGATTTACCCTTTTCTTTTTCTAACTTTTTAGATTTTCGATTATAGGGTTCTTCGCGCATGATACTTTTCTCAATTATTTCATTAGATGTTCGCATAACAAATTCTTCAATCGAATCAACATTAATATCAATATTAGACGCAATGGTCGAGAACACGTTATAGATCGTCTCTGAAAGTTTGTTTTCAAATACGCGTTGTTTCTTTTTACCAATCGATTCTAATACAACATTTCCCAAATCCTTCTCCATGATATCATTAGATGTAATGCGGAATCCACTCTCGTCGAATCCTTCTTCACTACTGAAGTCTATTTTACGGAGAACAATGCCGCTATATTTATCCACAATTGAATCACCATCATCACTTAACATGCCATTCGTATGACATAACTCCTCTAATTTTTTATTATAATCCCCTCCATTAATAAACGCATTAGCTAACTCAGATAAAGCCATAGGAAGTAGTTTCGTATTTGTGTCCTTACAATATAACCATGCGTGATGTTCGTTAAGTTCCGATACTAGTGGTGAACGACAGTATTTCCGTACAAAAACAATAATATCTTGTTGTTTTTTAGTGAAATTCTCTTGTCCTAGTATGATGTCGCGTAATTGTAAATGGGGTGACTGAATGACCTCATTCTCGCTCGCTAACGTACCAATCATATAAGCAAGATTGTTCGCTTTATAATGTTGAATATCTTTTAATATACGTGATTTATTAAGCATTTTCAAATGATATGCGATGTTATCTTCTAATTTTTTTTCTAGTTCATCGACCGATATTTCATATCTCTTATCAAATTCATTAAGTAATTTTTCTCGTGTATTTTTTTGGAATCTGTTCTTAGCGTGGTCGATTGTTTCGCATACGCTAGTTTTCTGATTTTTAAAACAATCTCGACTGATATTACAGAACAATGTATTTGTATCAAGAAACGCTTCGTCTTCCATTGACGTGTCACTCACCCAATTGTCCTTCACCCGCTTATAATAAGTAGTCCTTTTACGTATATCCTGTTCCAGTTCAACGGACTCTTTTTCTTTATCGGGCAATGATTCGATATTTCTACCATCTTCTAGGGTAGGTTTAATCTCCAACACAGCATACTCTCCGTCTGATACCAGTTTCTTGCCTGAAATAATGGTAGTAGCAAGGTCATTCGCGATATCTAGAGGTGCATCATGTTTATGTATAAGGTTCTCAACTAAAAATTCGTGAAATAATTCGGGAACCATTGTTTTGGCATCATCTTGGTAGTTCTTTAAGATGTGATAAGGAGTATCGTCAAGTTCCGTATCATAATACACTTCATCAACGTTATTATCACGTTGTAAGTCTTTCATAGAAGTATATTTTTTGGTTAAGAATCGTTTGGTACAATCAGCAGCTTTAATCCTTTCATTATCAGTCATTTCATCTATATTTGGTTTATTAATAACATCACTAAGATTTTCCGGGGTAATAAGTGATATTAAAATAGAAACCATTAAATTCGTATATAGCTTACTATTGTCACTCTCATTAATGTGAAGTAACATTTCTTGGGGTGTAAGTTTGGTATTTGCTTTATCTTTAGCTAGCAAATGGTAACTTTGATAAAATGGTTCTGTCATTCCACTGTTAGTCGAAATTAAATTAAAAATAGTATTATTGCTGAATGGTATACTGTCATATTTAGCATTGCGAATATAATTAAATTTCTTAGATTTCTGGATTATGCTGTCCTTAATTTCTTTAATTCGTTCTCTAATGAGGAATTTGATTTGATTATATTGCTTAAAATTAATGTCATCTGAATATACTGCGAATGGCTCTAATTGTTCTACAAATCCTAAGAATGAAATCTTATTTTTCACATATTTTCTTACTGTTTTAATGAAGAAATGTGTCTTAGGTATAATGACTTCTAAGAATTGTTTAAACTTATTATTATCATATGTATCACGCGACACATCATTTCCTAGTATGAATTCTTGTATTCCAGATAAGAACTCCATTTTAGTTTCTGCTTCCATTTTTTCATAATCAAGCTCTTTAGATAGATCATTGATAACGTGAGGTATTATCTCGCGGTTCTTCCTTAATAACCTAAAAATAGAAGTATAGTTCTCATGTAATGTGGATTGTTGTAGAATATTTGTATTTGGTAAATCCATAGTAGAAAACCGAATAACTGGTTCCGGCATCATAATAACTGATTTAATAGTCATATTATCGCTCTGTGTCATGGGTTTTCTTAGATAAATAGATTTGCCAGCTTTTAGATCAACCTTTTCAATATTAGAAAGTCCGAGATTGTATCGTTGAATAATAAACTGTTTTGTAACAAATGGTAGCTTATCATTACCAAATACGGTAGAATTAAACTCACCAAAGTTATCAACGATAGCGTCAATATTCCCAAGCACTTCTTGATTGTGAAGATACTCACTTGAATTATCTGGTTTTGCGAATGGCGTTAACAATGAGGATGTGCGAAGATTCAATTCGGTATATGTTAACGATTGGTCTGTATTTTTTTTGTGAAAATAATTATCTTGAAGTTGTTGCAATTGGATTAAATCATTATTATCATCATTCACAATAACATCATCGGGTTCAACCATATCTTTATCGGCACAAATAAATTTCTTATTAGCAACAACCGGAACCAACCATTTAAGCTGCGCGTCAACGTTTACAAGTTTATCAACTATCGGTTTATAGTAAGCCCCTTTATTATTGATGTCATATACATTTTGATTACTATCAAACTTGGAAAACTTATATCTTAGGTCTTTGAACCGTTCAATTAGCAAATGAATATTGTTCATAACACGCAATGAACGTTGGCTATTTGGAACTGTAGACAATAACTCATCAACCATGTCATTCACCTGTTCCTCAATGCTGTATCGTCGTTCTGATTCTGGTATTTCTACAACTTGTTCTAATGCTTCTAAACTTTCACCAAATATGATAGAATTGGCATCGATGTATAGATTGTGTAGTGTTTCTCGCACATTTTCATCAAATTTCCCGTCTTCTGGAACTTGGATAACAGAATCTCCAGTGTCAGTAAATTCCATAGTAGCCGTGTCTTCCTGTTGATAGTTTTCAGGTTCAAATTCTTCTCCTTCTTCTAATTCTTGTCTTACAATGGCGAGTGATGGGACATTTTTTAAAGAGTCTGGCTTCGTGCGTATTACAATTCGTTCAATGGGAATATTTTGAGGAAGTCCCTTATATCCAAAATTCAAGTAAATGGTTTTAATTTCCGGAAATGTAGTAATTTCGATCATATCTTCTTCTAAATTGGTGATTTCTCCAGTAATAATAGCAGGAATTTCTCCCCCAAAATGAATATCTACCCATGTTTTTGGTAATAAATTATTTTGTCTCGCATATCCCTTCTCATCGCTTCTATTAAGTAAATGAAGTTCAGTAATAGATTCATCGCGCAATGAACCATCTTCCGTAATATTTAAAATATGTGTTTTGCCGGTAGACGTACTTATAATAGAAATCTTACTATCATCCATATATGTTATTAAACCGGTCATTTCATGGATGTCATTATTCGCTGGGGCCATTATTTCTACAATATCTCCTAATTCCAATTGAATAGAACGATTGTTCGTTGGTGTATCTCGGTTAAGTTGCGTTTCGTCTATTATAGTATCAGTGTCAGTCGTTGTTTCCATTATAATATAATACTAAAATATATAATATGTATCTAAATTATATTACTTACAAAAGTTATTTCGTAAACAAAATAGATAAAAACGATTCCATATCTAATTTAATCAGATATGGAACTGCCCCCCACATTATCAGGCGTTCGCCTGGATATAGAATTCTTGTCAGATAAGAACATAACAAAACGATTAGTAAAATATGATAATTTATATTACCATACATTTTGCTATGATAAAGATATATTATGTTATAATAATGATGAAACCCGACTATATAGAATGGTGGTAGTTTCGTATCCCGAAAACCAATTGCTAAGTTATTCGCCACCTAAGTCAATTGGATATAATGCGTTCTTTCGTCTTTATCCAACGATAACATCCAATATTCAAGTAAGTGAGTATATAAACGGGACTATGATAAATTTAATGTATGATGATAGATGCGATACTTGGAGGTTGGTATCGGCATCTGATGAAAAAAAGACAAATATAATAAGTAAATTTAAATCAGCATTTCATATAAACGAACAAAATGCCACCCCTATATTGGAATATCTATCAAAAACACGAACATACACATTTGTTTTAAAGAAAAATTATAGAAATATTACACTGAATGTAGATAAATTTTATCTGATATCTGTCTATGAAATACAAAACAACACCATAACATATATACCAAGTACGGAATATGAGAACGATAAATTTTTACGAAGCATAGAAGGATTAATTTATTTTCCTCGTAAGTATAATCTGGATTGTTATAACGATCTATATGATATACCGGAAGATATCGACGGTTATTTATTGACAGATTTGAATACAGGACATAGCACAAAAATGATGAATCCCGATACAATAATAAGGGAAACGATGAGTACTATTAATCCGTATTATGCGTATGAATATTTTTGTGTTCGTCGTATTAATAAATTATATGAATATAATAGAATATATCGCAAAACTAGAGATATTCGTCATACAATTCACAGTGAATATGAGAAAATAATCACAATTTTACATCAGCATTATATGAATAAATTTATTTCCAAAAGTAAATCAATATTACCTGATAAGTATATACCACATGTTAATTTTCTACATAGCCATATTTACATTCCTTCTTTGAAGAAGAAAAATAAAGAAAAGATTACACGGGCCCGCGTAAAGACATATTTAAACTCATTAAATCCATCTGAACTATTGAGTTTTCTATATCAGTAAACGACTTACATGCTGGAATATACAGTAGCGATTTTACTAAGATTTTGAATATACTTCATACAATGATCTTTGTTTTCATCATTCATACCACGAACAGGTTCGCGAATTTTGTCAATCATTTTCATGATTTCACCTGCGTTAGATACTGAATGAAGGTCTTGTGAGTAATCCTTATCAAAAAAGAAGGAGAGATCACCGGCATCAATAATCTGTTTATATGGTGTATATACTTTTTGGTACCATGCCTTTACGATTAATGATGGATTTGCCTTCTTAATTGTTTCGAATGAAGTTTTTGCCTTGATTACATCTTGGTTATCGGGGTATATACAAATAATATCATCAAAAAACTCAATAAGATGTGTATTAAACGCGCGACTAAGAGTGGATTTATCAGCCATAGTATTATATAAAACAAGATAGAGTAGTATTTATATTGTTTTAGTTACTAATTTGTTGTCCGAATGGTTGTTTGTTTGGCATAATTTCACTAATCTCATCCATACGTTGTTGTTGTAATGAATCAACTGTGGTACTATTCGATACTTTATCGGGTTTGTATGTATCGTCCGGTGTTTGTATTAAATTCATATTATTACTTACGGGTACATAATTATACATTTGTCGATTTCCTCCAGCTCCCTTTGCACTTAACTCGTCAGGGGACATATCATATAAAGTGTACTGTTCGGACATAATATTGGTCCCTCCAGATGAGTTTCCCAAATGAAATGATACAGGTTCTCCATTAAAATTGGTTGCGATATTGGACTGTTGCTTAATATCATTATGAAAGAATTTAATAATATCGTCTCCATGTATAATGCGATAATTTTCCTTAATTAATAATAATGAAGGGACGCTGTGTATATTGGGAGGCAAAACAACCTTTCCACCATTTTCAAGAATGATATAGGTTTGGTTTGTTCGTTTGTCTATTTGTCGTTTGTCAATGCATATAAAACTAACTTTATCACTTAAATTCCCTTTAACAAGTGTTTGTAACACCTTTTGGGAATGAGTACAATAGTTACTGTAGTATAAAATATCCATGATCTATATATTTTATACTAAACATTGTTTATACACTTCCTACGCACATAGAATGTAAAAGGCGATTCTGGAAGTAGAAAATAGCATATCCAATACCGACAGTTATCATTTGGAAGTAGAAGTCAAGTCCTTTGCGCTGTGAGATCCCAACCATAAGAGAAGTTAAGACTAAAAGTGCAAGAAGGAAGAATCCTAACATAGAGAGGAAATAGAAGTAAAGACAATAGTCTTTGCTAAGGGGACCGAACATAGATTGAAGAAAGCTATCCATTATAGTTATATAATATACAAATAAATTAATTCTACGGTATTACTAAAATTATTAAAATGGAAATAGGTATAAATATATATTTCCATTTTATATAACATCGTTATGGATAATTCTACAGTATGGAAGTTAATGGATAAGTACTTTCAAGACAATCCGCAAAGTTTAGTAAGACACCATACCGAATCATATAACGATTTTTTTAAAAATGGTATTTTTCAAATTTTCAAAGAAAAAAATCCATTGCGTATAAGAACCAAATTTGACGAGAAAACAAATGAATATCGTTCACAATGTATAATGCATTTTGGGGGTAAAGACGGCAGTAAAATCTATTTTGGAAAACCAGTAATATACGATGATAACAATTCGCATTACATGTTTCCGAATGAAGCCAGACTAAGAAACATGACATATGGTATGACAATTCATTATGACATTGAGATAGAATATATTGACATTTTAGATGAGGGAGAAGAACCAACCCTAGTTGGTCCAGATGAATTACTCAAAGGAGGACAACACAAAGACAACTCCAAATTTATCAACTTTAAAGAAGACCCGGAGATGATGAATATAGACCATAATAACGATAATGAAACTAAACTCGAAGGCGGAGCACCAAAGCGTCGGGTTAAGCGTACCGCTCAAGAAATTACTACCGAAGAAACCGCATTAATTCGCGAATTGACCGAGAATTCTTTAGTTAGTTCAAATAAACAAGTAAGAACAACAACCATTGAAAAAGTGTTATTAGGAAGATTTCCGATTATGGTTCAATCTGACTATTGTGTATTAGCAGGATTGCCCCCAGATGTGCGTCATACAATGGGAGAATGCCGTAACGACCACGGTGGGTATTTTATTATAGATGGAAAAGAAAAAACCGTGGTTTCACAGGAAAAGTTCGGTGATAATATGCTTTATATCAAAAAATCAGGGGATGATAAATATTTATATTCAGCTGAAATCCGTTCGGTTTCTGAGAACGTATCAAAACCAATAAGAACTATCTGTAAAAATCATGGCTCCCACCCCATCGTATACGTTTAAGAATATAGTTGTAAACATACCAAATGTAAGAAAAGCAGTACCATTATTTATTGTATTCCGTGCTCTTGGCGTAATTTCAGACAAACAGATAATAACATCATGCCTTTTAGATATTGAAAAATACGAACATTTGGTAGATTTATTCATTCCATCCGTACACGATGCTGGAGGTATTCTTAGCCAACGTACGGCGTTGAAATATATAGCATCTCTAACCAAGGGAAAAACTATTTCACACGCACAGGAAATATTGGCCGATTATTTCTTACCTCATGTAGGAGAAACGAATTATGTAGACAAGGCATATTATCTGGGTTATCTCACCCATCGATTATTATCAGTGTATACCGGTGTAGATGAGCCAACTGATCGTGATAATTTTAAATATAAACGCATAGAGTTAGTTGGTTCTTTAATGTATGAGTTATTCCGTGAATATTACAACTTGCAGTTACGTAAAATCCATTTAGATTTTGAGTCAAAAATTACATTCAATAAAGCTATGTATGAAGATAATTTACAAGCATTAATCGAACAGAATTATAAAACTGTGTTTAGTGATAAAATAGTAGAAGACGGTTTCAGAAAAGGGTTTAAAGGAAATTGGGGAGCTCAATCACATACAAAACGTATAGGCGTAATTCAGGATTTAAATCGTCTTTCATATAATTCAGCACTAAGTCATTTGCGTAAGACAAACCTGCCACTTGATTCAAGTACAAAGCTAATCGGTCCTCGTGTATTACATAGCACACAATGGGGTATGTTTGACCCAATTGATACACCAGACGGTGGCAATATTGGTATTCATAAGCATATGGCAATTACCGCATATATAACTCAAGGTGTCTCGCGTGAACCTATGATAAAATGGTTACGTGAAAAAGTGGAAATGAAATTATTAGAAGAATGTACTCCATTGGCTTTGTCAAACACAACAAAGGTAATTATAAATGGATTATGGGCGGGTATTGTGAGTACTCCAACGGAAACTGTTGAAAAGATACGTTTATATAGACGCAATGGATTAATTCCAATATATACAAGTGTTTCTTTCCAAATTTCACAAAACACCGTATTTATTTATACTGATGCAGGTCGTATATGTAGGCCTATATTTTATCGTGACCCTGAAACAAATAAGATGTCATTTGATAAAAATAGTGTAAAGAAATATCTTGATGAAGGGGATTTTTCATGGAATGATTTAATTTCGGGATTTAATAAAAAAACAGTCAAAGATTTTAATCCAAATGATTATAAAATGTACGAATTGTCCGAATTGTATGACAATATTAATGGAGAAACCGCACCATCTCGCATAAAACGATTCTTAGAAGATAAAGCCATAATTGATTATATTGATACAAATGAAACTGAAAATTCATTAATAGCCGTAAATCAAGAAGAATTGGAAGCAAGTGGTAAGGACAAACACACTCACTTAGAAATCCACGAATCATTAATATTTGGTACAATGGCAAACATCATTAATTTCCCTGAAAACAATCCAGCATCACGTAATTCTTTTTCATGCGGACAAAGTAAACAAGCATGTTCTATGTATCATACTAACTATCAGGTAAGAATGGACAAAACTGCGGTTGTTTTATCTTCCGGACAAATTCCATTGGTAAAATCTCGTTATTTAGATTACATTAATAAAGAAGAGAACCCTTATGGTGAAAACACGATTGTTGCTATTATGTGTTATACTGGGTATAATGTAGAAGATGCGATTTTAATCAATGAAGGTGCTCTAAAACGTGGGTTGTTTCAAACTACATATTATACAACATACGAAACTCATGAGGAAATTAGTAAGGGAAGTGAAGAAACCACAGAAAACACATTTTCGAATATTGAATCCGAGATAGATGTCGTTGGGACAAAACCTGGTTATGATTATAGCAAATTAGATAAACACGGTATCGTTAGTGAGAATACCGAACTAAATGACAAAACTGTATTAATTGGCATGACAAGTCGTAGTTCTTCTCAAGACAGTCGAATTTCAGACATGTCAAAAAAGCCAAAGAAAGGGCAATTGGGTACTGTAGATAAGACATTTATTACTGATGGTGAATCTGGCACCCGTATTGCAAAGGTTCGTGTTCGTGAAATAAGAATACCTAACTTAGGTGATAAGATGGCGTCTCGTGCCGGACAGAAAGGAACAGTTGGATTGATAATTCCTGAAAGTGATATGCCATTTACCCGCGACGGTATTCGGCCAG
>JGI20160J14292_10003192_pt1 | contig 12614 bp, 9 predicted proteins | sample COG_10_FD_14292 | JGI IMG/M metagenome (IMG submission 14292) | reverse complement strand
TTTTTAGATTCTTCTATTTTTTTATTTAGACTCTTACAATTATGAGTATGAGTATAACGATGTTCCGCACAGAATTGTCCTTCACATTTACAAGAATATGATATTAATTTTAATTTTTTATTACAGAAAGAGCACCTATCCATAATTTATAATTTATTTAAATAAATCTTGTTTAAATATTCAAATTTATTTATGATATTATAATTTATATATTATATTTCTTTTTTAAAATTAATAATTTTCTAATTTTCATTTAAATATCTATTAAATTGTGGTTTCATAGACTTTGGTATTTTTAAATAAATTAGTTTAAAGTTAATAATTTTAATTATTAAAATATTTAAGTATGATAATACAATTCTCTCCAATAAGAAGTGGTAGTACATTAATATATAATTATTTGAGGAAATTAGGTAAAAATCCTTCCAAAATACACAAATACACAAATATAGAAATATATCTGGATCTAGATATATTATAACAATAAGACACCCTTATAATAGTATTATATCTTCCATATTAAGAAAGGATGAAAATATTAGTGATGAAATACTAATAGATAATATAAATGAATATTTAAATAATGGTGGTAATTGTATAGTTAATAATAATTTAGATGGTTTAAATCATTGTGTTTTGATTTACGAAAATTTCCTGAATGACCATGATGTAATACTTAATTCATTTGAATCTTTTTTTAATGAAAAATATCCACCTGATTTAAGAGAAGAGTTAAAATCATCTCTTGATATAAATATTATTAAAAAGGAGATAGAAAAATATAAAGATTTTGGTGAATATGATAGAATTAATCATTTTCATGGTAAACATATTAGTAAATATAATGGAGAAACCGATTATAAAAAAATATTAAATACTAATCAGATTAAAATTTTGGAAAGCAATGAAATTCTAAATAAGATTATAAATAAATTTTATAAAGATAATATTTAATAATAAATATTTAAATATTTATTATTAAATATTATTATAAATGTTAATTATTAAATTAATGGGTGGTCTGGGTAATCAGTTATTTCAAATATTTTCTCTAATTTCTTATACCATTGATAATAATATTGATTATAAAATATTAGAATTTAAAGATGATAAAGTATCTCCATTAGATAATAATTCACTTAGAAATACATATTGGAATAATTTATTAAAAAATATTTATAATAAAACTATTAAAAATATAAATGGACCTATTTACCAATATAATGAACCATGTTTTGAATATAAACCGTTGCCTATAATTTCGGATAAATCTAAAAATTATATGTTATTTGGTTATTTTCAATCACATAAATATTTCCAAGATAATTTGAATAAAATTTTAGATTTAATAAAATGGAATGATATAAAGCAACCTTATAAAAATAATTATGATTATGAAAATACAATATCATTACATTTTAGAATAGGAGATTATATTAATTTACAATCACATCACCCTGTATTATCAATAGATTATTATATTAATTCTTTGGATAGATTAATAAAAGATACAGATAAAAATGATTGGAATATATTATATTTTTATGAACAATCAGATAAAGATATGATAGAGAAAAATATAAATATATTAAAAGAAAAATATGATAAATTAAATTTTATAGGTATAGATCATAAATTAGATGATTGGGAACAAATGATATGTATGAGTTTATGTAAACATAATATAATAGCGAATAGTACATTTAGTTGGTGGGGGGCATATTTAAATAATAATGATAATAAGGTATATTATCCTAATAAATGGTTTGGGCCTGCCATGGGTGATAAAAATTTAAAAGATTTATTTTTAGATGATTGGGTCAAAATAATTTAAATATAAATATAATATTTACATATAAATGGAAAATATATATATATGATAAGTATATATTTTTAGAATATATACATATTTATAATATATACATATTTATAATATAATTACTTTATATTTTTACATTTAAAAGATTTAATTATAATTAACAATAATTTTCAAGTATGCGATGGTGTACATAGATTATCGATATTAAAAAAAATAATATAGATAATATTAATGTTATAATGATTTGAAAATAGTTATATACTTTTTAAAATTTATCGAATAATTTTTAAATAAAAACTATCTTCAAATGTTAAAGGTGCTACTAATTTATTAAATGAAAAAACTTCTTTATTAAAACCATAGTGCCAATCTTTTTTATATTTATATTGTAATTCTGGAGGAAATGGCAAAGATATAAATTTATATATACTAATACATTTAACTGAATCTAATAATTTTTGTAATTCATTATCATGCGGTTCTAATATTTTATAATCATTTAATATAAATTTGTTAATATTATCAATATTTTTTGATATAATTCCCATATTCCAATCACGATTATGGTCATGTCGGCCTTCAAAAATAATATCGCTACATATAAGTTTTACATTATTATCATCAAAAGTTTTAATATAATTATCTAAATTAATTTTATACGATAAAAGACAATCAACTCTTATAAAAATATATAAATCATAAATTTTTTTATTATTTTTACACTCATTTATTAAATTACTAACTCTTGGAAAATTATTAGCTTTCTTTAATGATTCATATGTAATATTTTTTAACTGACTTTTATAACATTTTTTTAAAATATTATCTAATTCTTCTTGCGAATATTTATAATTTTTATTTGAATTATTCCACTTAGTATGTTGATATCCTTTTTTATACTCAGTATTAATGTATATATCAAAATTATAATTCTTATTATTTTCTATTAAATTTATAAACAAATTGTTATACGTTTGTTCAAATGTTCTATAACATCCATATAAACCCAAATATATATTCATATTTATATATAAAATATTTATATTTATATATTTAAATATAAATATAAATATATATATACATATAAATGGAAAATATATTATATATATTTATATCACATCAAAATAATATTAATAATATTTATGATAGAATAAAAAATATAATGGATTCTCATAATAATAGTAATTATATACTAGTTAAAGGTGGTAATGTATCTGATAATTATGATATTGATTCTAAAATATTATCAATTAATTGTAATGACAAATATGAAGGACTACCTGAAAAAGTGTTAAAAACATATAAATATATTGTTGAATCTTCTATGTTTAATCAATATACTCATTTTATTAAATTAGATGATGATATGATAATAAAAAAAATAATGGATTATAATGACATTAAAAATATAAATTATGGAGGAAATGTTCAAACCACTAACGAAGGTGATAGAAAATGGCACATGGGTAAATGTTCAAAAAATAGTATCTGGAATATAACACCTTATAAAGGTATATATACTCATTGGTGTAAAGGTGGATACGGTTATATAATATCTAGAAATGCAATAAATAATATTAAATATGATAAAAATTACTTTAATAATATTTATGAAGATTTGTATATAGCATTAACATTAAAAAAATGTAATATTTATCCAATTAACATTAATAATTGGGTAAGTTTTTTTATCAGTCCAGATCATAAATAATATCAATTAAAAAAAATTATATTAATTAAATTTTAAATATCAACCTTAATAAGTTCAACAATATCATGTATCATTTTTCTTTCAATAACAGTATATTCTAAATTATTAAGACCTGAAGACATTATTAATTCCTTTTTTTGTTCATTATTTAATTTATTAAATAAAACATAATTATTATACCAATTTTTATTAATATTTGATTGATCTCTATCATCTACATCATTAAATCTTAATATATATTCAGGATGTTCATATTTATTTGTTAGATTTGTAATTTTATTTATATTATAATATTCAGAACGATTTTGTAATGATTTATCTTCATTACCCCATCCCCATATATCATTAGGAAAACCATTTATTTTATGAATGGTTGAGTCATTTATTTTTATTATACCTCCTAATGTATCACATTGTGATGTGTAAATACCCATTATATTTTCTTCATCCACTTCTTTTATAAAATATTCTTTAATACATTTTTCAGTTGGATTTATATCAACATCATGTGTAAAGAAATATTTTGTTTTATTTCCATATTCTTTAAATGCCACATTTAATACCGCACCACGATTAAATAAATTTCCATCATTTTGTTCTACAACCACTACTTTTGTATTAGGTAAATATTTTTGAAATAAAGGAACAGTGTTTTTTATAAAATAGTCAAGATGTACTTCTCTATGACGATATGGTATAATTATTATATTTTCATACATTTATTATAATTATTAATTAATATATATTTAAATATATTATATTTTATTTAAAATAAATTTTATAAAAACAAATATTGGAATAACTTCTAATACAACTGATATGAAATATTTAATCAATAAATATAACAATATATTTTTAAAAATGGATATTGAAGGTGGCGAATATGATTGGGTTAACAATTTATCAAACATTGAAATAAACAAATTTAAACAAATATGTATAGAATTTCATTTAGACCATGAATGTTCTAATCATATTAGTTTAAGTAATAAACTAAAAGCAATAAAAAGAATTGCTGATACGCATTACTGTGTTCATTTTCATGGAAATAATTGGAGAAGCACTACATTAATCGGTGAAAAAATTATTAATATTGGAACATCGGAAAATAATACAAAAATTATAAAATTAGATAAAGAGTATCCATCTAATACAAAAATTACATTTGATTATAAATCTCAGTTTTCTGAACAATTTTCTTATAATATTGATAAAAATAAATTGAAAATAACAAGAACAGATAAAAATTGTGGTTGGGAACATGAATATAAATGTGTTATAAATGGAATACAAATACCAAAAGTTTTTGAATGTACTTATATACATAAATCATTGGTTAAAGAATTAGCATTAAATTCTAAACCTATTCCAGACTTATTACTTGATACTCCTAATACAGGCATGTGGAGGCCTCCAACTGATGAATTTGAAAATAATCGTAAGGCTAATAAGATTGTTCCTGATATATATTTAAATACATATCCATTTGTTAATAATAAAATGAAAGATATTTTTACAAGTATTTATGAAAAAAATCATTGGGGTAATAATCACAGTGTAGAATATTCAGGGAGTAGTGGATTGGGCAGTTCTAAGGAATATAATATTCATTATATTCCTTATTTGAGAAAACTTATAAAAGATTTCAATATCAAGACAGTAGTTGATTTAGGATGTGGTGATTTTAGAATAGGGGAATTATTATATAATGATTTAGAAATTGCTTATACAGGATACGATGCTTATAAAAAAGTTATTGAATATCACAAAAAGAAATATTCAGCGCCCAAATATTCATTTGTTCATCTTGATATATTTGAAGAAAAAGAAAAAATTATAGGAGGTGATTTATGTATATTAAAAGATGTATTACAACATTGGCCATTGAAAAGTATATATTGTTTTTTGGATTATTTGACTAGTAGTTATAAATTTAAATATATTGTAATAATTAATTGTTGTTGTGACGCAAAGGATAATATAGATTGTGTTACTGGTAGTTTTAGATCCCTTAGTTGCAATTTCTTACCTTTAAAAAAATATAATATAAAAAAAATAGATAATTATAAGACAAAAGAAATTTCTATTATTAAAATTATGATACCTAAAATTATTCATCAAACATATAAAAACTATGATTTACCAGAAACATATAAAATGTGTCAGACTGAAATTAAAAAATTACATCCTGATTTTGAATATCGTTTTTATACAGATGATGACATGAATAGGTTAGTGGAAACTGAATTTCCAGAATATTATGACAAGTTTAATGAATTGCCAAGAATGATTATGAAAATAGATATGTTTAGATATTTTTTAATGTATAAATATGGTGGACTATACGCAGATATGGATTATTTAATGTTTAAGCCATTTGATATATTAAATGAAAAAGTTGTTATACCAACAAATAGAGATTTAGATAATAATAGATTAACAAGTTTGGGAAATTGTATATTTGCTTCTGTTCCAAATCATCCATTTTGGAAATCATTAATAGATACCTTATTTACTATTGATCGTAAAAATTTACCCTTTTCTGGTTTTGATAATGTTATAAAAAGTACAGGTCCTATGTTTGTTTTTAATATGTATAATAGATATTTGAATAAACATGATATAAATACCTCTGAAAGAATGTTATTCCATCCACCTACAAAAAATAATCAACAATATATAGAACAATTAAAAGATAAAGGATGTTATGGAATGCATATATGTACGGGATTATGGCTAAATGATAAATTATAAGATATTATGCTATATAGCAAATGCCATCACATAAAAGAGAAGAATATAATAGAATATAATATTAAAATATTAAATTATTCTACGGAAAAGTAAAACAATATAAAATATTTTCTATCATATTATTCCAGCAATTTTTACTATAAACATTTCTTTGATACCATTCATAACATTCTTTACTCATTTTATTCCATTTATTTTCATCCATTTCAGATATTTTTTGTTTAAATTCATCTGAATTATTTACTCTTAAATAATGAATATTCTCTATCAATGGTTCCATGTATGATTCAATGGATACTTCTGGTGTTATGACAGGTATTGTTCCAAATGCCATTAATTCAACTTCACGATGACATTTTGAACCATATCCTCTTAAACATAAACCATATTTAGAACTTCTTAATTTCATTAAATATTCTTCATTAGTAAATTTATGTTTATCACCTTTTGTACAATGGTATTCACTTAATACATTTTCCCAATTATCACTCATATTTCTATATTTCTCTTGATTAGCATTTTCAAAATTCCCTATGAATATTGATTCTGTATTTCTTTCTTCATAATTTAAAATTCCTTTTTCATTTAATATTTTTTCAACTATCATTGGTCTCCTTGGCCAGAATATCCATGATTTAACATGTTTTAAATGTTTATTTAATTCTTTACCTTCTTTATTAATATCACCATTACCTAATAAAAATAATGAACTATCAAGTATTTCTTTAGAACACCATTCTAATGTTGGTCTATCATATAATAAGATATTAGGATATAACCAACAATGTATACTATCATTAACTAATTCAACATCAACATCTTTATTATATTTTTTCATTAATAAAGGTAATTCTCTAAAACTATCATTATTATGATATCCCATACCTTGCATAGGTTGTTTAGGAATTTTTATTAACCATTTATCATTAATAACTCTGTAAATAATCAATAATATTTTATATAATTTAGCATTATTAATATGATTTAATAATAAATTATTAAAATCTCTAAATTGAGGATCTCTAAAATGAGTATGAATAAATTTAAGTGGTTTATCTTTATACATAACTGTACCATTATCAGATGATAAATATGATGCAATTTTATGAGGACCATCTGGTGATAAATATAATCTCCAACATTGTAAATTATAATTATCTCCAAATTCAAAATATTCATATTTTTTTACTAAATCTTCAACTGATGCTTGATCAAAAAATCTTGATGTCTTAGTAAATTCTATCCAATCATCTGGTACATTTTTAGATTTAGTCCATAAACAACCTGCATTATAATATCCAAATTGATCTATTTTAACTTGATTTATAAATTGTGGTGAAACACCTAATTCCTTAGTATCATCTATATCATTTAATTCATCTAATATTATAATATCACTATCTAAAAATAACGTATTTTCTTCTTTTTCAAGTGTTTTTTTTATAATTAATGCTTTTGACATTTGAAAATCTGACCAAATATTATTATTTTCCATAATCATTCTATTCATCCCATCATATTTATCTAATTCTACAAACCATTTTATATTTAATTTTGGTTGAGGTGTCATTTCTTCAATAGATTTTTTTGTTTTAGTATCAGACATTATATATATTGTTTCACCCGTGTGGTATACAGATAATGATAATAATAATCCTTTTAATTCAAAATCACATGTTGATGTGCATATTGTACAAAAACTAGATGGTTTCATAAAAATATAATATAATATATAATTAATATTTAAATATTAAATCTTAATAACTTTTGAATGATTTATTACAGGATTATTATTTTCAAGAATCTTTTTATATTCTTCTATTTTTTTATTTAGACTCTTACAATTATGCGCATGAGTATATCTATGTTTAGGACAAAATGATCCACCACATTTACAAGAATATGATATTAATTTAAGCTTTTTATTACAGAAAGAACAATGTTCCATATTTTTATATTTTATTTAAATAATCTTTCAAATTTAATTTATATTCCAATTTTTATTTAAATAAATTCTACATATTTCTTTATTATCTGTCATAAATCTTTTATTATAAATACCGAAATATAATAATAATGTATCATCTATGTAAATAGAAGATTTATTCATTTCTGTATAAATATAATCACATACTAAGTTAGTTAAACCATTACAATTACATATTGCAATATCAAAATCATCTTTTATATCAGCTAATTTTGAATAATAATCATTTAATGTTTTATCAAACTCTATATCAGGATTATAACATTGTGGCGATTTTAAAAATATAAATTTACATTCCGGAAATAAATTAACATTATATATTTCTTTTTGTATATCTATTTTTTGTTTTATAAGATCTATATGAGGACTAATAATTAATAACCTTTTACCATGTAATGTCCATGTCCATGGATTATATAAATAATTATATATATTAAATACATTAGACCATATAATATTTCTTTGATATTCTGTCATAATAAAATTCATAGATTGTACTATTTTATTAAAATCTTCACACCAAAATTCATGTATGCAATATATATCAGAATGTTCATAAGATTTAATATATAATTCACTATATTTTTTAGCTGATTTATATGTTGTTAAATTGACACCATTTTTTTTTAAAATATCATATTTTAAATGTTTTTCCGTTTGTGGATTAAAATCAATTTGTTTTCTCTCAAACATTTTCACTAAGAAACAAAAATTATTTTCCTCACCAGTTATTCTAGGAATAATAAAATTAATATCATTATCTATTTTATGTTTAATATAATTTATAATTCTATTATTATCATTTGTAAAATTTAAATATGATAAATTATTAGTAATTTGTAAAAGTGATGGGATATTTATCCCTATTGTAGATGGACTATTTATGGGTTTTGTTCTTGCCGGAATGGATAATCCATATGGTGGTGGTATTTTTGTACTATTATCATAATCTCTTTTATCTGTTTTATGATAATGATAAGTAGGTAACCATATTGGATCATTATAAATAATATATCCGAGTATTTTAAATAAATATATTAATTTATTATCACATCCAAGCGTTCCTAATCTAATCTCGAAAGCATTATTTTCTTTTTCAGATATCATAAAATTAGTATGTATAATCCAAGTATCAAAACTATCAGACCGCGCACCATCTATTAAATGATCATTATCTATATTTTCAGAACATTTATATCCATTTATAATTTCTTCTCTATCTTTTAATGAACCAAATAATGGCGCATCATTTAAATTTTCATGATCACGATATTCATATCTTAATAATGAAAACATTTTCTTTTTTTCATGTATATCACTTATTCTTAATTTATTTAGATCATTTGTTAAAAATATATCAGAATTACATATTATTATATAGCCTTTAATTTGTTCTTTTATAACATAATTAAAAACATCTGAAAATGTTAGTCTTACTCCTATATTAACTTGTTTAATTTTAGAACTTGATATACCTAGTTCATTATCTGAATAAATTTTTTCATTTAAAAGTATTATATGATCTATATTATTATTTTCTACATTTTTTTTTAAACAATATTTTATTTCTTCTCTATGTTCTAAATCTTTATGTAAAAAAAATTGAGTAAATAAATATATATTATCTAAACACTTATTATCAGAAATAATTGTTTCTTGTGAAATCTCAATAAATTTTTCCATTTATATAATAAGTAATATTATCATTAAATATGTTCTTATTTAAAAAAATATTATATAATATAATATTATGTTAAATATAAAAAATACGGGTAATTATTATAGTATTATAAAATTAACAGGTCATAAAGATATACCATATAAAATATTTGGTTGTAAATTATATAATTATTTTATATATAATAATTATTTAATTATAATTAATTGTGATGAAAATTTAGGAACCCCTATTATGGGTATGAATTCACATATATGTAAAATAATATATGATAAAAAATATAAAGGTGAATATGATCAACTAGATATTAATGATATATTATTACATTTTAAAGAATTATCTGATGAATTAGAACTATTAAAAAAATCAATAGATATTGATATAATATGTAACAAAGTTATATTGAATACAGCAAAAGAATTTCAAAATATCTTTACTAAAAATAAAAATAATGTCAATATATTTTGCATAGATAATTTAGATGAATATGATATTAAACGAGATAATTATATTTTTTTTATGACACCTCAACATTATTTTAATCAAAATAATCTAAATAATCTAGAACATATTATTAAAAATAGTAAATGTTTCTTTTATTTTATGGAACAGATATCATCAAGGAATAAAGATAATCCTAACAAATATACAAGGCAATATAATAAGCTTACAAATGAAATAATTAAACATTCTTTATTAAGCTTTGATTATAATAAAGATAATTTTAAATATTTAGAAAATATAATTTATCTACCACCACCTGTAATAATAAATAATAATCAATGTGATAAAATATATGATATTTTATTTATAGGTTTAGTTAATGATTTAACAAGAAGGAAACCAATATTATATAGTTTAAAAAGATTTTTTAAAATTAAAATAGTATATGATAAAACTGGTGATGAATTAACAGAAATAATTAATCAATCAAAAGTTGTACTAAATTTACATTATTATAATGAAAATACTTTATTAGAAGAAGTTCGATTAAATGAAATAATTAATTCAGATACTCATATATTATCAGAATTACCTCGTATTGATGTAGATGATATGAAAGAAAAATATAAAGATAGAGTAAAATTTATAAATATAATAGAAAAACCAAATAAGATTATAAAAAAAACTGATCCAATTGTAGTAGAATTAAAAAATTTACTAAACAAACCTAATAAAAAATATGATCATAATTTTAATAATGATTTGACTGAAAAGATTTTAATGGAGAATATTAGGGTGAGTATTGAAGAATATAATAAATATAATGAATATCCACATTTATTTCATAAATACCTTTTAAAAATAAAAAATCCTAATACAGAAATAATATATAATATTGAAAAAGAAAATAAATATAAAAATTTTTATGTTAAAAACTTTGCACATTTACATTGTTATGATATATCTAAATTTCATGAAATTTATGATAAATATTTAGATAAAATAGATAAATATTTTAATATTATAATTACATATTCAATTGGTGAAATAAAAGATATAGATTATACAATTATAAAAATTCCTAATAAAGGTATGGATATTGGTGCTAAATTTTGTATGATAAAATATTTAAATGATAAAAAATTAGAATATGATTATGTTATGTTTTTACATTCAAAATCATGTCCAAAGACAAGAAAAAAATACTTCCAAATCTTAGATGATTTAAATGATAATTTTATTAAAAATATTCATGATTATGATAGTTATTTTCCTGATATAAAATGGGAAATAATAGATGGGAAACTTAAAATGTTAAGTGGTAATCCTGAATATGAGAATAGTAATTTACCAGAAAGAAACTTATTATACAGAAATGAAATATTAAAATATTTAAATTGTGATAATAATACAAATATATTTACAGAAGGAAATGTATATATATTAAAAAATACTGTTATAAATAAATTATTTACTGATAAATATCTTTATAATATATTAAATGAACCAAATGATTTTGATTATAATTGGATAACATATAGATATGGTATTAAAGGAGATATAAAACAAGTTTATGATGAATTTAAATTAAAAAAAATGAAACCGAGAGATGAAAAATCATATGATGGATATATAGAACATGTATTTGAAAGAATAGTTATGAATTTATGTGAAATAAAAGAAAATGAAGTTAATTTAATTGGATTAAAAAATATCAATGTTTCTATTAAAGATAATTTATTCTTATTCAAAAATTATTTAAATAAATTAAATAATAATACTAAAATCAATATATATGATATATCTGAAATAAATAAAATTAATCATAGAATTAAAACTATCTTTTGTATTCAACCTTATGAAATAACAAATATAATATCAAAATTATCATATTTTCATAAACCAGAAGTATTATGGGTATGGGAATTTAAATCACTCCCACAAATATTTAAGGATTATGAAAAATATTTTAGTAAAGTTTATAATCAATCACAATTTTGCTATGATGTATTTTCAAAACATTTATCAATTCCTATTCAAAAAGTAGAATTGAATTCTATGATATTCGAGTATATTGATAAGATATCTAGTCATAAAATAGTAAATAAAAAAATTAATAATATATTAGAAAATACAAAAAAAAAAATTATATATGGATTTTGTTTTGATTTAAATAGTTCAATATTAAGAAAGAATCCATTGAATTTAGTTAAAGCATTTA
>JGI20160J14292_10003191_pt1 | contig 12620 bp, 7 predicted proteins | sample COG_10_FD_14292 | JGI IMG/M metagenome (IMG submission 14292) | reverse complement strand
CTAATGACAACCAGGAGGCCCCATCGGTGACTGCTGGGATGTAACGCTCAAAGGTGATGTCACCAAGAACGTTGGATCCTCCAGCTGTGTTGTCAAGGGTTGCAATGCGTGCCGTTCCATTCGCATCTGAGTTCATTGTGAAGGTCGATCCATTTAGTGCTCCATCGGCATCAACTGTTCCGTCCAAGGGATTGAAAACTCCGCCAGGTACAATGTCTACGTCCCCATCGAAAATGACATCGGTTGTGCCCGTATTGGCAGAATTTGTATTCGAAACGACCAATGAGTCGACGGTGATCTTATTCCCTGAGAACGTCTGCTGAACCATTCCATCGAATTCAACCATTCCGAATTCTGAACCTGTGGTGTTCAGCGTGAAGTTACCGCCGCAGCTGATGTTTCCTTCGTCACCCGCAATTGTCAATGCATTCGCAGAGCTTTCACCCAAAGTAAGATTGCCTTTCACGTCGAGGTTGCCTTTGCCTTCCGCAGACGGCAAGGTTAAGGTAACGGACTGGCTTGCAACGCCTCCAATGGTGCAATTGCCATTGACAATGATGTCACCCATCATGGAAGACATGTCCAACGAGCCTGAAGCTCCCGTCACCGTCAGCGCAGAAGTCACTGTGAGATCCCCCGACATGGTCGCCATATTCAATGAACCCGAACCGTTTACTGTGAAATTCCCAGCACACGTGTAATTGTCTGAAGTGCTTCCAAATGATAAACTCGCTCCGTCAGCCACTTCAACGTGGGTTGGCACACCTTTGGTCGAAGCCGAAGCATCGTTTTTGGTCCACTCTGTGCTCACCGTGTAGTCATCGTTGTATTTCAATGTAGATGCGCCGCCATAGAAAGGTGGATACAAAACAACCGCACCACCGTCCATCGAAAGCGTTCCATTCACGTAGGCCTCTGTATTGGGCTCAGCACCTATGGCACCTGAACCAAAATCCACCACTGCTGAACTCGGAATCTGAACATCATTGAAGGTTATCGCGGATGTTCCATCGCATGTCGGTTGACCGGAACTATTGTCAGCTACAGTGGAGTTGAATACAACCGTGCTTGACGATGCGGTCAATGTTCCGTTGTTCACGAGGTAATCTGTGATGGTCACTGTATTCGCTCCCAAGTCAAGACTTCCGCCAACAGTAACGTTAACGACCCCAAACGTATAGTTGTCCACATCCAAAACAACGACTGAATTTTCGACAATTTGAATGCTCGATCCGCTCGGTGGCACAGCATTTCCGACCCACGTAGCCCCGCTATTGAAACTAAACGTCGTCCCTGGAGGTGCAATTTTGGAAACATACAAAACTCCTGGTTGCGCTGCAGCCTCGGTGGTTCCCATAACTGCAAAGGAAAAAATTCCAAACAGACAGAAAAGTGCTGAATAAACGCTCTGGCGCAACGGGGTGCAGCTACTTTTGGAGGTGATCATCAAATGTGACATGAGTATCGATGGTTAAGGAGTCAAATTTACGCCAAATCACTTGATTTTAAAAATGAATCCGCTTTTTTTGTAGACGAATGCTTATTTCTGGTTGTTGAAATCTTTTTAGCGCCGGGCACCTCAACCGCCTGAAAGGCCTGATTTAACAGGTGCTTCAGACGCCTTGGCGGTTGCTAACTTATCAACAAATTGATGTTCATGTCGTTGTTATTATTTCGTGCATTCACCAATTAAAAAGTTCCGAATCAAGAAAATAAATGCCTCCTTTCAATGAAAATCAAGCGTTACGACATAGGTCCAGCGCTGAGGGCTCCGCATAAAAATGACTCCATGGATGTTTCGAATTCTTTTTCATTAATTTTCGGATTCTGAACAAACCTGCATCGCCATGGCCTACCGACTATTCCTTGCGTTTGCTGCTGTTGTCATGGCAGCCGCTGCGAACGGCCAATGCCTCGACTGCATCCCAGACCCTGAATGCACTTCCGCGGATGGGTTTCCTACAATTTGCCCAGAAAGCCTGCCCGCGGCCACAACCGGCGAGTTTTACGAAGAAACCATCACCTTTTTCATGCCTGAAAACGTGGTGGATCCAGGATCCGGCGTAACTGCGTCGCTGAGCACCGTCACCGTTACCTCTATCACCGGTGTGCCTTTGGGACTCAGTGTCGTGCTGGACGAATCCGATGCCGTTTATGAACCCGCCAATGGCCAAACCGCAGGCTGTGCAAGTATTTGTGGAGAGCCTGTATTGCCCGGTGTCTACGACATGGTCATCAGCATTTCAGCAGTGGCTTCGGCATTTGGAATCGAACAAGTCGTCAATGAATCGTTTGACTATCTATTGATCGTAGAGGAAGGAGCTGGTGGAACCGGGACATTCACCTATGCTCCTACCTCTGGATGCGACTCGTTGCTCGCCCATTTCGACGCCAGTCTCGCTGGAAACACCGCACAAGTCACCACTTATGCCTGGGATTTTGGAAACGGTGAGTTCTCCCAAAGCCAAAGCATCGACAGCATGTTGTTTGCTGAATCAGGGACGTACGACGTCGCACTGCAAACCGTCATTTTCGACCAAATGCTGACCCAGATTACCCTCAATACCACGGGCGGCGGCGGCTGGGACGACGGCTGGTCTCCCGACCCAGACCCTTATTTCGTACTATCGGATGCCAATGGTTCCAATGTCTACACCTCCAGCACTGCCCAAGAGAGCTATTCCGCCACTTGGAATGGGCTATCCATTGTATTGACAAATCCCCCGTATTCCGTCTCTTTTTACGACGAAGATTTTCTTGCAGGCGACGACGACTTGGGCTCCACCAGTTTCAGTCCGAATGGCGCCGGAACGATTGATTTGAATGCAAACCCCAGCTATGCCGTCGCTACGATTGCATTGCAAGAAGCCATCAACGTCATCGATACGGCCACCGTAATCGTCAATGAATCGCCTGAAGTTGGACTCGTTTGGCTCGAAAACGATAGCCTTTCGTGCACCAACCCTTATTTAAGTCAATACAATTGGATGTGGGGCGATAGCCTCTTGCTTTCCAGCGAAGCCTTCGGATTTGCTCCAAACGATAACGGTTTCTACACCGTGATCGGGACTTCCGCTCAGGGATGTAGCACGGCGAGCGACAGCCTACTCTTTTGCAATACCTCCGCTGCCCTCGGCTTGGAGTTGACCACGAACGGTGCGGACGAACCGGAACTGCTCGTGACAGATGCTGGATTTGCAGAATATGTTTGGAATGCAAATGGCAGCGTTTCGGACACCCTGGATGACATGGAAGGCCATTTGTGGTTCCCGGCCAACAGCGGTTGGTACGGTGTGACCGCCTGGGACGATTACATGTGTCCCTGGGAAAGTGATTCACTGCTCGTTTGCTATCCGTTAGAAGCCCCTTTAATGGAAGAGTTTAGTCCCGGTGAATTGAGCTTGGATGCCGCGTATTCGGTATACCAATGGTACAACAACGGTGTGGTTTTGCCGGGCGCCACGGATTCGCTTCTACTCCTCGAAGGCCCGGGATTGTATTCCGTTTTGGTCTCGGATTTTGTCGCGTGCCCGGGCGTGTTCAGCAACGATTGGACCGTGGTGGGCATTCCAGGAATCGAAGGGACACAATCTCCCGCGTGGAGCTTGTTCCCCAATCCCGCAGATGCGTTGGTACACATTCGTTTTCCCGCGGCCGCTGAATGGATTTTGGAAGACTGGAGCGTGGACTTTTATGACGCCGGCGGCAAACACGTTCATTCCGCGCCCGCTGTTTCATCACCAATGGATGTGTCTTTTCTCGCCCGTGGAGTTTATACCGTGCATTTGACGCATGTAAACCCCAAGGGACAAGGCCCATTGTTCGTCCCCAAACGCCTGGTCAAGCGCTGATACGGGCATCGAAGCTCAAAAGCTGCAGGTATTGTTCCTTTACTTGCGGTCCAAGCTCCATTTTCCCGGCCCCATCAGTGCCAAGACCAATGCTGGGAAGAAAAAAAGCAAGGCATGCTCCTTGTCTGAAAGCGGATCTTCCCAATGCACCATGAATGCGGCCACGCCCATGGTAATCGCCATAAGCGCAGCGCCCCAGCGTGATTTCCATCCAATCAACACCAAAATTGGGGCGACTAGTTCTCCAACAACCGTCAGGCACAAAGAAGCCGTCGAACCAAGGCCAAGCCAATCGTAGAATTTCACACCTTCGGCTGCTCCGAGTCCTTCGATCAAACGATTCAGCTTGGACCATCCATGCGGGAGCATCAGCCCTCCTGTTCCCAAACGCAATATCAAAAGGCCCCAATCGTGCAGTGGTTTCATGCGGCCAAAATAGTTCTTTCCTACCAAGACACCCCCCAAGCCCTGCCGATTGAATTGATATTTTTTGTAAATTAAACTATGACTCGAAAAGAACTTCCTTCCGACTGGTTGACCGGTGGCATCCTCGATGCCGAATACAAGCGGTACGTATTGTTGGCTTGGCTCAAACAAGTGGAACGGGATTTTCGCGAAGTCAAAATTTACCCGGGCCTGTCCAACCTCATCGAACAGCATCGGGACTTGCAATCGTTTCGCTCCGAGCAGCAAGACTGGCAAAAAAAACTACGCGGATCGCTCAAAGGACTGAATTTTTCGAGCCGCCGCATGATTTACGAGCATTTTACCGCGCACCCTGAATTGCAAGACTACCTGGACGAGCTGCTCTCGTTCGCGATTCCTCAAATCGAAAAAGCCATGGCCAATGGTCGCAACCTTTACGAAATTGTCGAAGAACACCTCGATTTGGAACCCATTGGGGTGCAGCCTTTGTACCGCGACGAAGGGTATCTGTTTGTCTACGATGAAAGCCTCAAAACAGTGGACAATTATCGCTATTCGAAATCAAACATCCTGATCAACGGAGAGCCTCACGTGCGCATGAAAGTGGACCCTGTTGAGCGGGTCAAAAAGTCCTTAAATGAGTCCTTTGAGCATATGAAATTGCGCCTCACGCGGGAATTCCCCAATTGGCCCAATCCCGCCGTGTATTTGGCTCGGATGAGCTACACCTTTCCGCTTCGAGAGGCCTCTCTGCCCGTGGCCAGAAGGCGTCTTTTGCACGCTTTAAGGGCGTGACAATACCGCGTTGCCGTTCAGTCCTCCAGGGCAGCGTATGCCGCTTGCATGTTGGCGTAAACTTGTGTCCACACAATCTTGCCCTCCGCGTTGAAATCAAACGACTCATAGACTTTCACATTCACCGATTTTTGCTCCGTACTATCCGTAGCAACCTTGGTGATGTTCCACTTGAAATAGCCCCGAACAGAGCCATCTGTTTCTTTGGAAACTGGATTGACACCGGGCAGGAAATTCGCTTCTTCTGTCAACGTGTAATCGTACTTCCCCCAAAGCTCACGGTACTTCGGAGCCACATCGGCCAACGCGATGGAATCCGGAGCATTCAGGCTGGTTCCAGCCCAATAAGCATCTTCCGCAAAGTGCGTGAAAAAATGGTCGTCTTCCGCTTGAAAGTCAGCGAATACGTGCGCGACTGTGGCCGCATTCGCATCGAAGGTCGCAGAAACGTCCTTTTTTGCCGCTTCACAACTCGCAAAGGCAATGGCGATGCATGAAAAAAGGAGAATGAAAGAGGCTCGGAAAATCGACATAATTGAGGGAGTTTTGCTCGTTTTGTTATACGGCCAAGGTACTCACAGAACCAATTGCATTCGAACGTTGGTACGATCGTACACACAGTGTGCAGGCAGCGGTATTTCCGAAAACCCATACTTGCGATACAAGTGCAAGGCATTTTCAAGTTTGGTGTTGGAATAGCGTTCCAATTTGCGCACGCCGCGATCGCGGCACCGAGCAATGATGAAATCCATCAGCTCAACCACTCCTTTCTCGCCTTTGTCGCGATCCGCGAATTTCGTTTGTTTTTTAACTGGAATCCGCCCGTAAACAAAGGAAATAACTGAATTAACGCTGCATCCTTCCCAATTGATGTGGTGAATTCCCTTCGCTCGCTTTATTTTCGCTCTGCTGTAAATGAACAGCAACTCGATCTTGTTCGCCGTAGGAATGATGCAGGCGGGGCGAAAGGTCACACGACAACCAACTATCACGTTGAAATGAGCGACTTGGAAAACAGCACACCAGTATACCTTGGGGCACAGCCCTTTCACACTTCAACCACCGCCACTTCCGGGGAGGAAGTGACCATCGGCGGCGAAACGTACTACAAAATCAGCACGGTTGATCGCATGCGGCCCTTCTTCATGAGCATTGTGAGCCACTCGGATCATTGGATGTTTTTGGCGAGCAACGGTGGGCTGTCCGCTGGAAGAGTCAACAGCGATTTCGCCTTATTCCCGTATTACACAGACGACAAAATCACAGAAGCCGCAGAAACAACAGGCAGCAAGACCATCATATTGGTTGAATCCGACGGTCGTCGCATGCTTTGGCAGCCTTTTTCGGAACAAAACGCGGGGGTATATACCATCGAACGCAACCTGTATAAAAACACGTGCGGCAACAAGGTCATCTTTGAAGAAATCAATCACGACCTCGAATTGACCTTCAGCTACCAATGGGCTGCGAGCGAGCGTTTCGGATTCATGCGGCAGGCACGACTCAAGTCTTCCGCATCAAAACCCACGAAGGTGAGTGTGCTCGACGGGGTTCAGAATGTCCTGCCGCACGGTGTGCCGGAAGGATTGCAACGCGGCAGCAGCAACCTGGTGGATGCCTACAAAAAATGCGAGTTAGAGGCTGGCAATGTGGGAATTTATGCGCTGAGCGCCATCATCTCCGACAAGGCCGAGCCCAGCGAATCATTGAAAGCAAACGTCGTTTGGTCCCTGGGGTTTGATGCGCCTACCGTACTCTTGTCTTCGAAACAGTTGCAAGCGTTTAAGACCGGTGCCGCTCTCGTCACCGAGACCGACATCAAAGGCGAACGCGGGGCCTATTTTATTCAAAATTCTTTTGAGCTAGCACCCCACGGACGCAAAGACTGGATGATCGTTGCGAATCTGAGCCAGTCCATTCGCGAAGTCGTTCGCTTGAAACAGGAGCTTCAATCGCCCGAGGCCTTGAAGGGCGAATTGTTGCAAGACGTTGAGGAGGGGTCCAAACGCCTCATGGCGCTCGTTGCGGGCAGCGATGGATTGCAGCTCACGGCCGATCGTCGCCGCAACATCCGGCATTTCGCCAACACCATGTTCAACGTGATGCGCGGCGGAATTTTTGATGAAAATTATGCGATTGAACGCGAGGACTTCATGGCGTACATCGACCGCGCGAACCATAAAGTATTCTTCAAGAAAGCGGACGTGATGGCCACTTGGCCCGAAAAATTCGATTTGTCCTTCCTTCAAGAACAAACGAAAGAGGACGATGACCTCAATTTCAAGCGACTGTCCGCAGAGTATTTGCCCCTGAAATTCAGCCGGCGCCACGGTGATCCCAGCCGTCCTTGGAATCGGTTTTCGATCAACCTGCGCAACGAAGACGATGGTTCCAAGATCCTTGATTACCAGGGCAATTGGCGTGACATCTTCCAAAACTGGGAAGCCTTGGTCCACGCATATCCCGAATTCATTGAGGGAATGATTTTCAAGTTTCTCAATGCGACCACATTCGATGGATACAACCCTTATCGGGTGTTCAAAGACGGGTTTGAATGGGAGACCATTGAACCGGACAACCCTTGGTCGTACATCGGCTATTGGGGCGATCATCAGATCATCTATCTGCTGAAATTCCTCGAGTTTTTGCGGGCCTATTACCCCGAGAAACTGGAAGAGTATTTCGAGAACGATTCATTTGTCTACGCCAACGTCCCTTACCGAATCAAGCCGTACGACGCGCTGCTGGAAGATCCCAAGAACACGATTGATTTCGATCACGATCGGGAAGAGAGGATTGCGTTTAAAAAAGACGAGATCGGGGGCGATGGAGCGCTTCTTCGTGAAGCCCACGTGTTCATCTACAAAGTGAATTTCATCGAGAAAATCATGGCGACCATGCTCGCCAAGGTTTCGAATTTCATTCCGGAAGGGGGGATTTGGATGAATACACAGCGTCCCGAGTGGAACGATGCAAACAATGCCCTGGTCGGGAACGGCGTGTCCATGGTAACGCTCTATTACCTCCGACGTTTCTTGGTTTATTTCAAGGATGTTTTGGCCTCCACAAGCCACCAAGAAGTCCAGATTTCAGATGAGCTGCTCACTTGCTTCAATCGCATGAATGCAACGCTCTCGAAACACCAATCCGTAACGACAGGACAGATCTCCAATGCCCAGCGACGGTCCATTCTCGACGGATTGGGCATTGCAGCGAGCGACTACCGTCAAAAAATTTACAGTGAGAATTTTTCGGGCCACAAGTCCGCGATGAAATTAGCTGACCTCTCGGCGTTTGTCGATGTGGCATTGCAGCACTTGGAGCACTCCATCAAAGCCAACAAACGACCCGACGGCCTCTACCATGCCTACAACCTCATGACGGTTGAGCCCGATGGGGGCATCGAGGTTACCGAATTGCCGGAGATGCTTGAAGGCCAGGTCGCAGTGCTGAGTTCGGGCCTTTTGAATTCAGCCGAAAGCCTTGACGTTTTGGATGCGTTGAAGGCAAGTGCACTCTTTCGCGAGGATCAATACAGCTATGTGCTGTATCCCAACAAATCGTTGCCGCGGTTCTTGGACAAGAACAACATCGACCCGGAAGCGTTGGCCGGCTCCAAGCTCTTGTCCCAATTGGTGAAAGACGAGAATGCGGACATTGTGACCCAGGATTGCATGGGTGGATTTCACTTCAATGGCAACCACAACAATGTTAATTCCTTGCGTGCAGCACTGCGTGCATTGCCCAACCAATATGATTCCTTGGTGGCTTCAGAGCAAAAGCAAATTGAAGCGATTTACGAGGGCATCTTCAACCACAAGTCCTTTACAGGCCGTTCCGGAACCTTCTTTGGGTATGAAGGATTGGGCTCCATCTATTGGCACATGGTTTCCAAGCTCAGGCTTGCCGTCTTTGAAGTGACGAAGGCTGCCGTGGAGCAAGAAGTATCTCCTGAAATCATTGGGCAGCTGTTCAATCACTACTTCGAAATCAATGCCGGCATCGGGGCCCATAAGTCGCCCGAATTATACGGTGCGTTCCCAACCGACCCTTATTCGCACACCCCGGGCGGCAAAGGAGCGCAGCAACCCGGCATGACCGGTCAAGTGAAAGAAGATTTGCTTTGCCGATTTGGGGAACTGGGTGTGCGCGTTTCCGACGGGCAACTTCATTTTGACCGCGCCCTGATGCATCGCGAAGAATTTTTGACCGAGGCCGCTGCATTTGATTACGTGGATGTCAAGCAACGCTGGCAAACCATCGATCTGGCTGCGGATAGCTTGGCGTACACCGTGTGCCAAGTCCCAGTCATTCACAAGCGGGGGGACAAACCCGAAATTGAAATCAAGATGGCCGATGGACGCACCGAGCGCATCGAAGGTTTGGCCCTCAATCGGGCGTTGAGCAGCAAAATATTCCGCCGGTCGCACGAGGTGACGCAACTGACCGTCACGGCCTGATCCAACGCGAATGGTGCATTTTCCAAATTCCCTTTCTGCGTTTGCAGGTTATCGCCTTCCCAGGCGGGCTATGGCTATATTCCTTCTTCTTTCAACGGTCATCGCATCATGCGGACAAGTAAAATCCAATCAAATCATGCACGATCCATCGGCATCCGAGCTTCTAGGAAATCCTGAATACACCGCCATATCCTATGGAGGCTACAGGGGGGTCAGCCGTTCTGAGCAACCGTCAATTGCTCAGTTGAAGGAGGACATGCGGATTTTGCATGCCATGGGCATTCGGATTTTGCGGACGTACAATGTCCAATTGCCGCATGCTTCAAACGTGGTAAAAGCCATCCACGAAATGAAGCAAGAAGATCCGCGTTTTGAAATGTATGTGATGCTCGGCGCATGGATTGATTGCGCTGGCGCATGGACCGACTCGCCCAACCATGCAGAACAGGATTACGAAGCGAATCAGATTGAAATCGAGCGCACTGTCGCATTGGCTCAGCAGTTTCCGGACATCGTGAAAGTCATTGCGGTCGGAAACGAGGCCATGGTCCATTGGGCCGCTTCCTATTTTGTGGCTCCGAGCGTCATTTTGCATTGGGTCAATCACCTTCAGCATTTGAAATCGGAAGGCGAGCTGCCCGATGATTTGTGGATCACAAGCTCGGATAATTTCGCGTCCTGGGGCGGAGGCGGAGGCGAGTACCACAATGAAGATCTCGAGGCGTTGGTTCGCGCCGTGGATTATGTCTCCATGCACACTTACCCGTTCCACGACACCCACTACAATCCCGTATTTTGGGGAAGAGCATCCTTGGACAGCGCAGAAGATGCGGCATCGGAAAGTGGGATGATTGAGCAGGCAATGCTGCGGGCGGTGGCGTACAGCCAAACCCAATATGCCCAGGTGGTTGACTATGTTCAGACCATTGATTCGACGAAGGCCGTGCACATCGGAGAAACCGGCTGGTCGAGCGTCTCCGACGGATTCTACGGGCCTGAAGGCTCTCGAGCCGCGGATGAATACAAGCAAGCTCTTTTTTACCAAGGCATGCGCGAATGGACCCAATCCTCTGGCATNAGCTGCTTCTTTTTCGAAGCGTTTGATGAGCCATGGAAAAGTGCCGCAAACCCCACAGATTCTGAAAATCACTTTGGTTTGTTTACCGTCGAAGGCGAAGCAAAGTATGCGCTTTGGCCCCAAGTGGAACAAGGTGTTTTCGACGGCTTGACNCGGGATGGCCATTCCATCAAAAGCACGTACGAAGGGCAGCGGGAATTGCTCGACCGGCATGTCCTGAACCCCGCACGGTAATGGNTCAATCAATTGATCCCATGCAACATCAAACGAACCTCCTCNACCTCGCGTTCATCGCATGCTTGCTGTGCCTCGGTGCGTCCTCNTGTACATCCGAATCAGGCTCACGGGTCTGGACCGAAGGGGCGCAGCTTCAAACCTCCGAAGGTTCGTATTTTATCAAAGGCGTCTGCTATCATCCCGTGCCCGTCGGTCAGGACAAGCGCAGCTTCGAAAACTTGACACAAGACCTGGCCCTCATGCAGGAAATGGGCGTCAACACCATCCGTGTGTACGAACCGATTGCTTCAAAATCCGTGCTGGACGAAATCAGCCAAGCCGGACTGTCTGTAATCATCGGTTTTGGATACAATCAAAACGGTGTCTATGACTTGCAATCGGGGACGTATTTGGATTACGTCAAAGCCTTCAAATCGCACCCGGCCATCCTCTTCTGGGAAATGGGAAATGAGTACAATTTCCATCCCGAGTGGTTTGAAGGTTCGTTGGATCTATGGTACGAAACACTGCGAGATGCTGCGGCAGCTGCACATGCAGAGGATCCAAACCACCCCGTTGCCACCGCGCACGGTGAGGTGCCAGAAGCCGAATTACTCGATGAACTTGGATGCATTGACATCTGGGGGTTGAACGTATACCGCTGGGATGAATCCCACACGGCACTCGCAGACTTTGCCCAACGGAGCGACAAACCGATGTACTTCTCTGAGCTCGGTGCCGACAGTTACATGGCGGTGGGTCAATTGGGTTATGAACTCGGCGAAAATCAGCGGGCTCAGGCAGACGCCACTCAAAATTTGCTGGAAAACATTTTGACGGATTCCACGCGCGCAGCAGGTGTAGCCGTCTTTTCGTTTACCGATGGTTGGTGGAAGGCCGGGCAACCCGATCAGCAAGATGTTGGCGGCTGGGCACCGGGGAGCAGCGGTGTTCCTTATGACGCGACGGCCAATGAGGAATATTGGGGACTCGTGGACATCGATCGGAATAAGAAGGAGGCCTTTTGGGTCGTGAAGTCCTTTTACGATTCATACAATGAAACCGAACAGTAGCCGCTGAGCGAATCTGGCATCCAATGAAAGCTGATAAAATCAAGGTAACAGTGTATGAGACGTCTCGGCGAGGGGGCAGATTTCATGCTGTCCCGCAAGATTTAATCGCGCAATGGAATCAACCGGATCCGCAGGAGGTGAAGGTGCAGGTACAGACAGAACAACGCAAACAACGCATTACAGGATTCGGTGGGTCCTTCACCGATGCTTCGGCTTTTTTGATTGACCAGATGAGCCCCGCTCAACGTCAACGCATCCTCGAAGCCTATTTTCACGAAGATGGGGCTGATTATTCCCTGACTCGGACGCACATGAATTCCTGTGATTTCTCCCGGTTTCACTACAGCTACGCCCCGGTAGAAGGGGACTTGGATCTGCAGCATTTTAGCATTGATCCCGACCGAGAATTTCTCATCCCCATGATGCAGGCTGCGCAGCAAATCTCGAAGGATGGCTTTCACATCATCGCCTCGCCTTGGACCGCTCCACCGTGGATGAAGGATAACAACGCCTGGGTTGGAGGGCATTTGCGCCCAGAAATGCAACCAACATGGGCTCAGTTTTTTGTCAATTACGCCCAAGCGTATGAAGCCGAGGGCCTCCCGATTTGGGGCTTTACCGTCGAAAATGAGCCGCATGGAAATGGAGACAATTGGGAGAGCATGCTCTACTCTCCGGAGCAGATGACGGAATTTGTGCAATTGCATTTGGGTCCTGCCTT
>JGI20160J14292_10003184_pt1 | contig 12633 bp, 15 predicted proteins | sample COG_10_FD_14292 | JGI IMG/M metagenome (IMG submission 14292) | reverse complement strand
GGTGGTTGGCTACTCAGCTAACCCAAAGATAGTGATAAAGACCAATAGCACTCCAAGTACAGAACGCTCATCGCATATTCATAAGAAAATACATACAGTAGATAATATCTGGCGGTAGCAGCCTCAAGCAGCCTCGCTGCGCTCATCTGGCTGCGCTCGCGACAGGTAGCGGCCGTAACTTAGATATTGTAAATAATCTTCCGAGCCTGCTCAGATGCTAATCGATACCATTTAACTGCTTCTTTATTTGATGTAAAAAAGTATATCCGTTACAACTCGTACTTCTTTGGACAGTTTCTTTTTATTTCCATAATTACTACCTACATCAGTAATTGAAAAAGTACCTTGTCTCGCTGTCTTTATTCCACCAACTTCTGAACCAACATTGCTTGCAAACTCATCAGCAGCGATACGTGCATTTTTAGTTGCTTCTCTCAGCATGGCTGGTTTGATTTCGTTTAGCTTGGTGAAATGATACTCAGGCTCATTATTCGTTACAGGTATACCTTTTGGTATTAGTTTATTCAATGCAATGCGTGCTTTTTTAACCAAACTGATTTGGTTGGTCTCGATGCTGATTTCTCCATTTATATAATGCCGAACATCTACTACTTTGTTATCCTCATCTCGAAAATCTTTTCTAGTTAAAGCAGCTACACCAACTGACACTTCTGCATCAGTAAACCCATTGGCCTTCAGCGTAACTAATATTGTTTCTACATTACGCTCGTAACCTGCATACATGGCACTTTGATTGGCATTATCACCTTCAGTAAAAAATCCTGTTTCAATAACCCAGTATGCGGTATCTGCATCTACTCTTTTTTCGGCAAGGCCTTTAACCTGAACAGTATTAATAGCTGTTTGACCTTTATGGATGGTCTGGCTAATAAAAAAACCACATAAGGTTATACCTAGAGCAAGCACAGCCATACTAACAATTGATTTCTTCATAGTTTTTTATGCGTATAAGTTAATTGTTAGATTATATTAATTTAAAAATGAGCTTTTTTAATGATTGATTATGGCGAAAATGTGACATTAAAAAATCAGCAAGTGTATGTATCTGCTTAGCACCCAAATCTACTAATCTAATGATATATTTCACATATTTATCAGCTATTCCTGTTTCCTTAAATTGCACTAAAAAACATTAGAAACAATGCATTAGCACTCTCTAATATAGCTACTCCTGTGTCCATTAACGTAGATAATAAATAGCTAAGGCCGATAACTCAGTACTGTGAAATATGGTTGTTATATTTAAGGTTTATAATCTAATATATATGAAGAATTAAAATAAAATTTTCATAAATTTAGTTATAATCAATATATGAATACTGAAAACAGCGATTTAGAATATTCACTGAGAGTCAAAGATACTTCTGAAGATACGCGTGGAAAATTTACCCAATCTTATTGGGGAACTACCACTACATATGAATGGGGAATTGATGAAGTTGATGAAAATGGCAAAGTAGTAAATGGAGATCAGATTCCTTGGAGATATTCAATTTATTTTGAAGCTACAACAATAAGATATGGGTATGACGACAGAGAATGGTTTAGCGTCGAGTTAAAACAAACAGATCATTACCGTTACCGTCAACGCTTGGAAATCTTTGGGGCTAGTAAACCTGTTGAATTATTATTATTAAATATTTATAGAGCTAGTCAAAAAATTAATAATTCAGAATCTCTTAGAGCTGATGCTGATATTGAGAGAAAATATGAGTCTTCAACAGATATTGACCCAAGTTATCTTGAATTTGAATTATTTCTCATCGACGAAAAGTTTGATGAACTGAAAAAACTAGTTATAGAAAAAAAAGCATCAAGAATTAATTTATCTATTGAAGATTGTAAAGGCTTATATTCATACTGTCATGCCGGCCCGACCTTGAACAAAAACATAAAAATACTTACACCTGATCACGAAATTGAACTACCAGAAGGGTGTGAAGATTTTTTGAGGATTGGGAATATTGAAAGATATACATTTGGTTACACTTCTGAGCAAAAATTAGCATCAAATTCCGAGATTGAAGAAGAAGTGACTGAAAAGCAGTTTGATGACGAACCTGTCACAACGAAAGAGCAGCATACCCAAGAGAAAATCAATTCAGAGCTACAGTCTATTAACTCGATGCTAAATAACGCAAAATATATCGCTCAAGCTATTATTACTTTATTACTTCTTATCTGGATTTCTTCCTAAAAAAATAGCAGCTAAATCTAATCTTTTTAATACACCTGCTAGATATTTTAGTAGTGCTTATCATTTACCGTTCATTGTCAGTGTCTTTTAGGGCCTACTCTGGGAGTCCACTGTGCTCAAAGGTTAGGCGGTCAAAATGGCTATCCGACTGAGACTGATGGCGTACCTTGAGAGCTAGCTGGATATGGTCGTCTTTGCGATTGCTTATATTAGTCATGGCAACAGCCTCTGCTGTTTAGTGTTGTAGGCCAGATCGACGAGTAACATATGAGGAACTGTCAGTGCGGCGAGACCAATAAAGGTTAACTGAACAATAGATGCCGACAGGGACCCCTGGAAAAATAATAAAAATACTAGCGCAGCAGTCCAGGCCATCAGACTATAGATTGCGGCCTCAATAAAACTGCACCTGCGCTCGCTATCATCTTCAATACTTCGCCATATCCGCAAGGTGTGATTGCGGCTGTGCCAGAGGCAAAAATACAGAGCGAAGCTAATAAGCGGTGGCAGTAAGAACACCAGTATTAATTGGGTAATCAGGCTGTTAAGCGGTTTTCGCCATGCTGGATTTTTCAAGGCGTAAACCGCATAGCCAGCGAAGCTCAAAAGCCAGGGTAAAAATAATGCGCCAATTGATTGGAGTAGCATGGACGCACCTTTGTCGCCCACTAAGAGGGCAAAAACTGGTTCTACGGCTGCCGGTTGCAAGCTGGGAATAGCGATAGAGACTAGTCCACCATGAGCTACCAGAGGCAGCCATCGATTATTGAGTCTGTCGTTAGTAGACGCTGGAATGCTGGCAATATCACTCTGACCAAAGTGCAGCGCTGAGATAATTAGAAATATGGCCAGCCCTAGCATGGGCCATTGCCACCAAAACCAGACAACTAATGCTGCCAGCGCGATATAGCCAATATGGAATCCAATCCAGGCAGTGGTGCCCTGAGGCCAACCAATACGTCGTGCCACTGCACCATCTAGGCCGCCATGAGGCACCCCAAAAAGCAGTACCGCTGCAATGGCGGCTAGGTCCCAGCTAGTCATGTCTAAACAGCTGCCACAGCGCAGCCTGTATAAAGGACCATTTAGGCATGACCATAATGACTTTCGCCCATTCCATAGCGCCTGCATTGCCGAGCATAAATCGCGCAAATTCTTCAGCATCTAGCGCCTTACCTGTCGCCATAAATAAACCCACGCCACGATCCGGTTGGGTACTAAGCGCGCGATTAAAGACCCTATCCATAAAAATAAGGCGTCTCGAAAAAGGTGCAGGTACCTCGCGCTCACCGGCGCTTATGGCCTCTGCTAGTGTTGCCATTTGAGCCTGGATCGTACTGAACGCGTAGCCTGAGGATAGCCGCACAGAACCACCTGCCGCACCAACAGTGAGCACCTGGGTATTCTGGGGTTGCAATGCTGCCATGGGAATCACACCGTATTCTTCTCGCAACTGAGACTGCATCTGTATATTGCGGTCGGCGAGCCACTGACTGATGGCATTGCGATACCAGTCTTTATCTTCGAGCTGGTTTGAAATCATGGTCGATTCTACGAGTAGATGGCGATCGGAGTAGGGTAGTACATAGATAAAGTGCAGACCGCGAGACTGGTCGACACGAAAATCCATTAATGTGGCAATATCAGCATCAGCTATGGGTTCCTTGGTGCTTATTTCCCAACCAACAAAGTGCTGACGCAGGATATTGTCTCCCATTATTGGGGGTCGACTGTCATAGATAGTCTTAGCCTTGTAGGCTTGCCCATCAGCGCTAAATTGCCCACCTTTTCCCTCTGCTACCAGATCGTCAACGGCCGCTCTGACTAGGTTCACGGAATCTTTTAAGCTGGCTTCGCAATGCTGTAAATATTGCCCTGAGCTAAGGCTGGTATAGCGGTATTCATTACTCTGGTGGATAACTTCACCACTGTGGTCAACTAGGCGCCATTTGTCCCAGCTGCCTCTAATGGCCGAGCTGAGTTGTTCTAATTGCTCGGGTTGCGCCCATAACGCCCAGCTACAGTCTCGTTCTGCTGCAGTCTTAGGTTCAAATACGGTGGCGGACAGATTGTCTAATTTGGAGGCCAATGCCATCCCTGCGCTACCGCCACCAATGATGGCAATATCCAGCTCTATTGGATTACTGGACACCGGCTAATCCTTGCAGATGCTGATGCAACTGAGAACGGTGTGGCGGTACTTTTATTGGGCGTAAATCCAACAGACTACGCAGACTGAGCAGTGCTTTTTCCCCGCCGGTTACCATGACTCGACCCTGCCACCAGGCTAGATTTCGGCGTCTGAGTACCCAGCCAATTTGGCGATATACACGCAGTGCTATGGCAATTGAGAGTCTTGATCGAAAGGGTAATAGGCGAATGCCGAGCATGGCACTGGCATAGTACTGCTCCGACAAATCTAATAGCTGAGCAATGCCCTCAGCTACTTGCTGACGGCAGTCTTCGCTGGTGTTGTCTAATTCGGTTTCTCCCAATTCACCAGCTTCTAAACCTGCATTAGCAATCTGTGACGGAGTAAAGTTTGCCCAGCTAGCGGGTAGATAACGGCGCCCCATTTTGGCGTCTTCCAATACATCCCGAGAAATATTGGTGAGCTGCATGGCAATCCCTAAATCAATGGCAAAGCTGTCGGCGCGGGGTTCTTCACAGTTGAGTACACGGCACATCATTAGGCCCACGGTGCCTGCCACGGCGTGGCAGTAGCGCAACAACTCAGCTTCGTCGGCAACGGCGGTGGGGTTTTGGTCACTAAGCATGCCGTCGAGCAACTCTGATGCGGCACTGAGGGGGATATTGTTACTGTTGGCTAGCGCGATAAAGGCTTCAATTTCTGGTCCAGCGATAAGTTCTTTACCAGCTAGGCGGGCGCGAATATCTTCAAGAGATTCTTGGCAATCGGGAAGATCACCGTCGGCTAAATCATCCACATAGCGGCAAAATTGATAGAGTCGTGCGGCGCGGTCGGCCAGTTCAACCCCGAGAAATTTACTAGCCCAATAGAATGATTTTCCATGGAGTGCCAGTATCTGCTTTGGAGCTGGTGAGTCTGGCAGCATTGGATTGCTCATCTATCCTCCCGAACCCACCTCAACACCAGTAAGCAGCTCTTCTACTACCTTGGCTGAGCTGACAACACCGGGAAGGCCGGCGCCGGGATGGGTGCCTGCACCCACAAAATAGAGATTATTCACTGCGCTGTCGCGGTTGTGAAAGCGGAACCAGGCAGACTGGGTAAGCCTGGGTTCAATAGAGAAACCTGCGCCATGCATGGAGCGGTAATCCTTGGCAAAATCTTCTGGGGTCATCCAAAACACCTCTTCAATCACTGAGGAAAGATCTGGCAGTATGGTCTCTTCGAGGGCCGTTACTATACGATCGCGCATCACCTCCCCTTCTGTCTCCCAGTTTACATTGCCCTGGAGGTTGGGCACCGGACACAGCACATAAAATGATTCACAGCCCTCTGGTGCAAAGCTTTTGTCTGTGGCTGTGGGACGATGCAAATAGAGAGAAAAATCTTCGCTCATCTCTTTGGCATCAAAAATTTCGGAAAGCAGCTGTTTAAATCGAGGTCCCATCCAAATGCTGTGGTGGGCTACATCGGGATAGAGTTTTTTGGTACCGAAATAAAGAACATACAGCCCCATGCTGTAGTGCTTTTTAATACTCGATAGGCGCAATTTTTTCTGGGGTAAAAGGTGTTTGTAGCAGGTTTCTGGATCGCCACCAAAGACTACCAGATCGGCGTTCATCACCTGATTATTACTCAGCTGCACACCAATGGCACGCTTATTTTCAATAATGATTTCATCGACGTCAGCATCGAGTTGAATCTTAATGCCGTGGCGTTCCATCAGCGCACCCAGCTCTTTAACCAATTTACCGGTACCACCCATACAGAAAAACACACCCCAGCAACGCTCAAGATAATGAATCAAGGTGTAGATAGCGGTTGTTTTAAATGGATTTCCACCGACTAAAAGTGGGTGAATAGAAAATGCCTGACGAATTAGCGGATGCTTTAAATGGCTGTTCACCATTTGGGAGACGCTTCTATAACATTTGAGTATCAGCAACGCCGGAATCTGTTTGACCATATCCCAGACTCGCGTGAATGGGCGATGAACCAGCTGCTTATAGCCGACATCATATATCTTTTTAGACTCCTCAAGCAGCTTTAAATAACCTTCAGCATCGTCGGGATTAAAGCGACGAATCTCAGTTAATGTGTCTTCAATGCTGGCGCAATAATCAAACTGGCTGCCGTCGTCAAAATGAAAACGGTAGAAGGGATCTAGTGGAACAAAGTCGAGATGATCAGTGAGTTTTTCATCAAACAGTTCAAATAGCTCATCAAACAGAAAGGGGGCGGTGATAACGGTGGGGCCTGCATCATGGAGATAGCCACCACGTTTGAAAACCTGCGCTCGACCGCCGAGGCTATCTAAACGCTCCAGTAAGGTGACGTCGTAACCAATAGCTTTGAGTCTTAGTGCTGTTGCTATACCGGCGAAGCCTGCTCCGATAATAATGACTTTTTTTCCAGCTCCGAATGTCTTTAACGTCAAGCGATCCGCCCTTGGCGTTTTACTGTTGTTCTCTGTTTTACGGCGGCCACTAACCCCTGGGTCACTGACTGCAATTGAACGGGTAACGAGCTCACCAACTGGTCGGCCTGTGACAGCCAGTAATCTACTGATTGGTTCGCTTGCAGAATAACATCGCTGGACGCGATGCAGCGCTGCCAATGGACTAGCAGCTCGGTATCCTCAGATTGATACCAGCTCACAAACTCTTCGGATCCTGCGCCATGCTGGGCAAACAGACTGACGACTAAATTGGGTTTGCGGCCATCGAGATCACTGGAGCGATGGCTGGACGGAATAATATCATCAATATCGTTGCGGCCCTGATAGGCCAGGCCGCAGAGACTTATAAGATGCTCGAGACTTTTAAGGTCGGCATCCAGACCGGCGGCAATCGCGGCGCCTTTAATCGGGGCAATTAATAATGGTGTGGTTTTACCCTTGGCAATACGCTGCCATTCATCGAGTTCGGCGCATTGGCGTTGGGTAATATCAGCTATTTGGCCACTGCAGGTTTCCCGCATTGCCTGAGCTAACAAGGTGACGAGAACACCACTATGTTGGCTGTTTCTCGCGCTGAGCTCGAAGGCTTTAGCGATCATCCAGTCGCCCAAACAGAGTGCCATATCGGATCCAAAATATTGATGGATGCTCTCTTGGCCACGCCTGTGGGTACTGGCGTCACTGATGTCGTCATGAATCAGTGAGGCGTTGTGCAGAAGCTCGCAAGCAGCTGCCCAATGCAAATTATCTATGTTACTTAAACCTAGCGAAAAGCCGCTAGACAGCGCTAACTGCGCTCGGAAGGATTTACCGGGGTTTTTAAAGTGATACTCGGCTGCTGCAGCTAAGCTACTTTGTGAATGTGGCATCTCGCGCTTATACAGAGCGTTGAGCTCGGCTAGCCAATCGGATCCACTTATTTTTATTGGGGGCATTGATTCGTACCCTTATACATAACTTTTTTTAGCTGCTTATCTTTATTATATCAAAGAGGAAGAGCCAGCACTGCTGGCCCTTCCAATACTTTGAACAGATAAACTTATTCTGAATCAGCTACTGCAGCGGCCCAAATAACCAGACCAAACGCAATCTTGTTCCAAAGGTCAGCTATGTTGTACCAAAGATTCAGCATATCTGGGTCGGCAGCACCCATAAAGTAACCAAGCACATAACCGATTGGGTAGATCGACCAACCAACAGTAACCAGCAGACGCATGGCACCGTAAGCTTTCTGAGCAATGGCATTGCCACTGGCAGCGTTGATCTTGCTCGCTTCACCCATAAAGATTTCATACATGATCCAGATCCAACCCAGCATACCAACAACGAAGCCAGAGACTACGTAAGCAGGATTTACTTCGCCAGCAAAACCAGCAAAAAGCATAATCAAAGAGCCTGCTAGTAAACGCCAGAAAACGCCAGCAGGCACTTTAGTAATGGCAGAAAGGATCAAATAGAATTCAATAATCAGTAATGGCACTGTGAGCAGCCAATCGATATAGCGATATACCGTTGGAGTTTCGCCCGTTGCAACCCATACATCACGCATGTAGAAGTAATGCACTGCAGCAATCAAGGTCACAAGACCTGCAACTGTCAGAGATGTCTTCCACTTACCGCTTACACGATCGCGTTCAATAAGAAAGAACACTGTTGCGGCGACCATCGCCATAGATATTAACCAAAAAGACATGCCAACTGGATCGCTAGCGCTTAAGTTATTAATCATATGTACCCCCATAAATTTAAACTTTATTACTAGTGTCAGCATGCTTGTTTAGAATTCCACATACGACACTTCTCATACAGCTCTACCAGCGCCTCGTTTATGAGCGAGACCTGCCATATCACTGTAACTCTTTTTCACCGCGGTGCAAATTATATTTATAAATTTGTGCTAAGTAATCGTAGGTATTTAACAGACTTGTTGAGTTGCGAAAGGAGAAACTGAACCCGCATTCGGTCCCATCACTAGACTAGAATCTTTTTATTAATTAGTTATCGAACTTCTATTAACACTTCATTACGACGTAAAAATGGGAGTGTCCAGGGTGGATTGTAAAACGCATAGATAGACTCAGATAGTACCTTCATTTCATTTTTCAACAAATATAACTTTAGCTTTTTCTCATACAAAGCTAGGTTTTTATTATTATTCATTCCTGAAAATTGGATTACAGCAAAATTTTTTGAGGGAATTTCTTTAAGAATAACTTTCTTATTATTTGGTTTTGGGAGCGTACCCATAGAATACTCAGCTGGCATGACAAAATTAATTGTCCATCCATCATCTGCAGCATGTTGATTAACTGGTGCTACCATTGCAATTTTCTGATTTTGTTGCTGTGTCACAGGCGCAGTCATCGAAATACTACTATTTTTTATATTATTGCCAAAGATATAATCAGCTAACAACCGAAAACCCTGGCTTATCGCTTCCTTTCGTTCACCTTGTACAGTCACCTCAGCAACTATCATCGGATTGTATTTTCGAATTTCAATTTTATCTTCAGATGAGTGTACTTGATACTTTGGATGCTCAACCCTACTCATTATTGGTCCACATGAAATTAGAGCTACTAAAACGAGAACACCTGTAATAAGTATCACTTTTATCCATTTCCTATTCATTAGTTTCCTCACCTCAATAAATAACGTCAATCATAAGCCCTGATTGTGTTACTTAAATTATAATAGCTATGTTTAAAAAATTAATCACAACAAGCAATATCATAGATCACATGACTGAATGAAAATATTTATATCAAAACGATTATTTTTAGTTGATTGTTTTATTTTTTGTACGCCACACTCCTTTGCTAATAATAACAATATTTCACGTTTACCTAATGGGAAACCTGACTTTAATGGTGTCTGGCAAGTTCTAAATAAGGCTAACTACAATATTGAACCGCATGCTGCTAGAGCTGCATGTTATTGAAAGATGGTCTTTATGGAAGTCTACCTAGTGATGAAGTTGTTAGCTTAGGAGTTGTAGGTAGTATTCAGCTGAGCTTGTGCCAGTAAAGCTTTCAACTATTAGAGTAGGATATTGAACAATTAAGACGTAATAATTATCGATGGTGGAGCGGCAGGTTTAATGTCTGCTGCAACTGTAGGGCTGTGTGGGAAAACATACTTAGTCATTGATCATTCAAATAAACTGGGGGGGGACTATTTGTCCCCTAATCCATATTTCTGCAAGTCTGCACTCAGTCGTTTACATGATGGGGCTTTATTTCATTGGTTTCTATCAATAACCACTAAGGTGTTTTCGATGGTGATCATGAATTCATCAGTAGCAACTTCATTGATCCTGTTGAGCTCAGTAGATGGCGAGATGGCAGTAGCTTAATAATCAGTAAGTAACAGCAATTTAATGAATTAGCTTTTGCTTTAAAATTTCCTTTAATTTCAAGTTTCTTTATGCCGTGCTGCATATCTAGCTGCAGCATTAATAAATACTATTTGTTTAAGACAAGCAGCTTAGGAAAAAGGTATATTAATAGATACACAATAAATCACTGCTTTAGAATACATATTTAAGGAAAAGTATCCTTCAATATGTGGAAGCATCTACGAGTCTATTAAAATGGTTAAGTTAAAAACGGTAATACTTGTCCTAGTTTGTTTGTTCGCTATCAATGGAGTAAATGCTCAAGAGCTGTTAAAAACAACGAAGACGTGGGAAGGTGGCGAGATTGAATACCATAAAGGGAAGGCTGAAGTAACTTCTGAAAGGATAACCCTTAAAGAAGGTGCTATGACTCCTTTTCATTGCCATCCTGTTCCAACGCTAGCTTATATTGAAAAGGGTCATCTCAAAGTCGAGACTAGTAACGGCAAGAAGGTGACTTTCCAAGCAGGGGATTCATTTGTTGAAGTGCTTAGGACGATACATCGAGGCATAGTAATCGATGGGCCTGTTGAAATTGTGGTGTTCTATGCGGGCGTCACTTCCACGCCCAATATGGTGCTAGCTGATAGTGATGAGGCTTCAAAATATTGTAATAAGTAAGCCCGGCTTAGGCCTCGCTTTTAATGAGTAGTCAGCCAGCTCGATAATCACTCTAGCTCAGCAGTCAATATAGTATTTCTTTACACAGTCCTTGGATAATTTTTTGGCGGCCTGAATCTCACTTGAGCTCATTTTCTTTTCAATGGCTAACTTGCTGATGTTTGCTTTTTCAAAGCCTTGGGCTGCGGAGAAGTTCCACCACATATAAGCATAGATATTACTTGCTTCTAGACCCTCACCATTCGCATATTGCATGCCAAGCTGGTATTGAGCAGAGGCGTGCCCCTGTTCTGCATCTAATTGAGTCTTTGATTTACAACTTTGTAGTGTGAACGCTAGAGGTAGTAAAGTAATCAATAATAGTGTGCTATATCTCATAAAAATAACCTTAATGTAGGTATAGTTAATGCGAGACTACAGTAAATAGTTTTATTTGCCTAATATCTTGAAAAATAACAATAAATCTAGGTTATTATCTTTAGTACCAACTAGAGCATTTAGGGTCGATTTTTATTGGATGGCTAAGATCAAATGTCGATATATCAGCCAGCTTGATAATTCACCACCTCAGCAGAACTGGCTTTTCACTTGCCCTTAAGCGGATCATCACGATCTGGTCTAAAAGAGCTCTCTATTAATCATCAAACAACATTACGATTAAAATCAAGCTAGCTGACCGTTTGATTTATTCTCTAAGTCTTTGGTTTAAATCATATTTTTTATTCTTGTCTTTATTTTGTTCCTGCTAAATAATCGCTGTTTCTAAGATTAATTAGGGTTTAATTTAAAGGAATAATTCGATGAAAGATTCTCTTATTTTCAAGACTGGTGAGGCTACAGTTTATGCAAGCCATGATCAGGACACGGATGCGATGCCTGAGATTGTGTTGGGACGTACAGATGGACCAGTAGGTCAGGCATTTGCTAATTTGATGGGGCAGACGGAAGGGCATACGCGTATGTTTGCGGTACGTGCCTGCAATCAACAGGTGAAGCCAGCGACTTTGATTGTTCCTAAGGTGACACTTAAAGATACTAAGATGATTAATCTGTTTGGTGGTGTTGTACAGTCGGCGGTTTCTGATGCGATTTTGGATTCGGTGATTGAGGATGTGATTCCGCGCGAAGAGGTGAATGATCTATGTATGATTATCTTGTTATGGATCTCACCGGAGTGTGTCAGTGAGCCAGATAAGAAGGATCTTTACCGGACCAATTATGAAGCGACCAAGATTGCTATTAAGCGTGCGATGAATGATGAGCCTACGATTGATGAATTAATCGCTAATCGTAAAAAGGTGTGGCATCAAATGTATCATCCAGAGACGGGTGAATCTCTTTGGGACTAGGTTTTATACTTGCTAATTAGGCTAGCTAGTTGGAGCGCCTTGTTCGTAGCAGGGCATTATTCTATGAATAGGCGCTTTATTACTATGCTGTAGTCGTAAGCAAGGGTGACTCATCACTCTGATCCTTTTTGTTTTTCTTTTTGTTCCGGTGTTTTTCTAGTACTGTGTTTTGAACCTAGCTGTCCTTCATACTGCCTGCTTAGTTGATTTCTATACACTCACGATAAAAATATGACCTATCAAATAATAATCGCTGCCCTAGTCTTTGGTGGCTTACTCTTTCTGTTGTTGCCAGCCTATACCAATGAAAAGGGTTTTTATTATGGGGTGTCTGTCGGCGGTCAAGCACCTAGCTTATTCACGCTGATATTCTCACAAGTCACGACCTGGATATTCGCGCGTTCGTTGATGAATGCAGCGATTCTCGGTTTCTACTTT
>JGI20160J14292_10003183_pt1 | contig 12638 bp, 9 predicted proteins | sample COG_10_FD_14292 | JGI IMG/M metagenome (IMG submission 14292) | reverse complement strand
TCTGATAATTCACTGGATTGAGAAATTCCCATAATGCGACCATTGGAAACCTCAGCCTTGGCAAAAGAATTCGCCGCCATTCCGTATAAATTCAAGTCTGGGTTGGTTCCTGCATACGAACGAGCCTCATCAGAATCAACCACGAAAACAGAAGTTGTTTTTGCAGAATATCCGCTTCCCCCCTCAGTTATTTGAAATTCATACCTCAGGCTTTCTGAATAAACCACCAAAGCTAAAGCCAAGCCAATTGCACCACGCAAAGCACCCCACCAAACCACAATCGCATCTTTTCCAGGAAGTCCATAACCCGCTTTTTTCATAAACGGATAAAACATACCCATGTTGATCGCCCGAACGACATGAATGATTATATAAATTAAGAATAAAATGAGGAAATCCATTCCCGTAGGTTCTGCTTTTTGGGCAATTACCACCCCAACAACGATGAAGATGATTACATTTGCCGCAAAGGCAGTGAATTCCCAAAACTCGTGCATAAAATGCTCGACCTCTGGACTAATTCTTGTCCTTCCCACTCCAGCCATAACGATACCCAATGCGACTAGACCAAGAACTCCTGAGACATGGAAAAAATGTTCACAAACAAAGAAAACTGCATAAGAAGCTACTAAAACTACGGTTATTTCAATCAACGGATCGTTAAAAACTTTCCTCACCCATAAAATGGCAATTAATCCCAGAAATACTCCAACTAATCCACCCGCAGCTCCGATTTTACCAAAGCCGATTGCAGCACTTCCAATAAAACTGCCTGCACCGAGGAATTGCTCAGCGCCCGTAACCACTCCGATCAAAAGGACAAAGGCTACAATTGCGGTTCCGTCATTAAGCAAAGATTCACCCTCGATTAAAGTTCCCAATTTCTTACTAGCACCCAAGTCCTTGAGCAGAGCAACCACTGCAACAGGATCCGTGGCACTAACCACGGCCCCGAACAACATAGAGGCTAGGACCAGAAAGGCCCCGTTATCCACATTCCAGTCTTCTAGGACTCCTCCTGGTCCTCCAAAGGCCGAAACCAATCCCATAAAAGCAAGTCCGGTCATAACAGTAGCTGTCACAATACCTGGTCCTGCCATATAAAAGGCATTGACGAAAGATTTTTTAAAGGTGTGAACATCCAAAGCAAACCCAGCCTCAAATATGAGAATGGGCAGGAAAACATACAAAATGAGATGTCCATCCAAGTTTCCGCCCCAAGATATAGCTCCACTAAGGGTATCCACGAACTTGGCCCATAAACCTGAGGCTTGCTCAATACCATGACCATCTCCATGAGAACTTCCGCCATGCGGTCCGTAGGCCCGATTCAGTCCACCCATGGCCAAACCGATGAGTAATAAAAGAACCGTAAAAGGAAGAGGAATTCGTTGCAGGAAATGCCTAGTGGCTGCACCGATAATCAACGCAACAATTAAGAAAAATAATCCGTACAGATAACCGCTGTCACCAGAGGAGGCCAAAACATGTGTAAAACTTAATGAAGTCATAATTATGAGTAGTTTAGAAAATTAATTACCTCGTAGCAGACGACTAGGAAATGGCCTGGTCGTCGGATCTACAACAGAGGATTTTTCTGAATTTATCTTATCTGGTGTTGGAATGGTTGTAGAGGGAAATTCATCCGAGTGAACGGACAATCTCTTTGGCTTTCGACCAAGAAGTTCTTGCAAGGGAAGCGAGTCTGTTACTTCGTAGCCCCTTTTCTTGTATGAAAGATTCGAAGTATCGTTTGAAAACTGGGCTAAGGCATTTGATGGTTGAGTCTCGTTGTTAATTTCAAAAACTTCAGGTTTTTTAGCACTACCCACAGTCGCATCAAAGGTTTTACCAATGAAGAGTTTTTGAGATTCAGAAACACTTTTCAACGAATCTAAAAAACTCTGACTATTCGAAAAACCAGATATAAGAAATGATGTCTCAAATAAATTATGGAGATCCACAACTAATTTATCGCTAAATACATTTTCTGTTAAATTGGTAAAAACAATCTCTCCAGGAAGAATGGAAGCCGAACTTTTTCCATTGAGGCTCAAAATAATCTTTCCAAGTACACCAACGCATTTAAAACCACCGTTGGGTTCTAAATTAATCAAGCAAGAACCTGCACCGGACAAACGAATTGAGGCCTCAGGGCCTTTAAGATTTATAACATTTGTAATTTTACGAGATCGTACAAATATTGAGCCACTAAATAATTCAATGCTTTGCTCTTCACAAACAAAAGCCGTGGATGAACCGAACCTAAACTGATAACCAGCAGCAAGTGTCTCAATTCCACTTTTAGGTCGAACAGACAACTTAGTATTAAATGGTAAAAAAGTGGCTTGGTTGACGGCCTTCGTTTTTCCGGATTTATCGGATAAAGAAACCCCATCTCCCAGACTTGCAACTAGGAGGTGAGAAACCTTACCCAGGACGGAACTTCCTCCAATCAGAAAAATCGAACAAGCAATAAGGCAAATCTTCATCCTCATTGTTCAAAGATAATTTATCAGGCAGGTCAAACAATCAAAATTTCAAGACCTTCGTAATCTGTGGCAATTCTTTAGATTACGATCTTTACTCCTCGCCGTAAATATGATGGTACATCCAAGTCTTCACCCTCATACATATTCCTACTGGGAAGGTCGTCAAATATACCTCTTTGGTTCTCTGCTTCCATAAAGAAAAAAGTGTTTTGTTCTTTATTATCACTTTTCCTTCCTCTCTTCTTCCGAGTCGCCATGGAGGAAGTTTTTTCCGGACTAGTATTTGTAATTTCTAATTTAGAACGATGAGACTGTTTAGGATTCTTACCCAGCTCCAATACTTGTTGAGCGACCGGAGCAACATCGGCAGTGGGAACCAAGGGATCTAACGAGGTGACTCCCAAAATGGTGATTTTGACCTCCTCTCCAAGATTCTCATCAACATGTGCCCCAAAAACAACATCTTCTCCGGCCTTAAATGAATCCCTGATCTCTTTGGATACGGATTGTAAACCAGACATACTTAAAGAGGTTCCACCCTGTATAAAAATAAGCAAAATATCTGCAGCCTTTGATACATCAGGCATATGTAACATCGGACAAACGAGTAAATCTCTTAAGGCTTCGCGCAAACCTTCTGTCCCACTCCCCTTTCCATAGCCAAAAAGCGTCCGTCCACCTCGGCCTGAAAAAACTTTACGCAGGTAGGAAAAATCAACATCAATCATCCCCTTTTTAAATACTATGTTGCAGATTGCAGCTATGCCCCTGCTGACATTTCGCCCTGCTTCAGCAAAACATTCCAAGGCGGTGGAGTCTTCACCTCCCATTTGTAAAAGTGAATCATTAGGTAAGGGAATCACAGCATTTGCATGCTTTCGTAGTTCAGACAAGCACTCCTCTGCCTGGGCATGTCGCGTCTTTTCCCAACTAAATGGCAAAGGAGTAAAAGCGAAAACTAACGCTCCATGTTCACGGGCTAACCTCGCAACAACCGGAGCCGCGCCTCCTCCTACTCCACCTCCCAGACCAGCAAGAAGGAAAATTAAATCAACTCCTTCCAACTCTTTCCGAATTTTGTCTTTTTCTTCTTCTGCCAACCTTTTACCTAGGTTGACATCTCCCCCTGTACCCATTCCACGTGTGTGCCTTCTACCAAATGTGAGTTTTTGAGAGGCAAGAGAATCGGCCACTGCCTTAATATCAACATCAATGATCAAATTATCTACAAAGTCAAAATTATCGAAGCGCAAACCATCGACTAACGAAATACCTGCCCCACCAACGCCAATGACCTTTGCCCTAATTCCAAAGGAATTATTATTTAAGCTGGAATCATCATTTGTTTCAAAGAATGTTTCTTGATTCGTGTTCATATTATATTGACTGGGGTGTTTCTAAATTAACGCACTAAATGGACTTTCAAATGGTTTTTAGATACCGATGAGCCCACCAAGCTTTTTAATAAATCCAGAATTGGTTGGTTTATGCTGCTCCCCTGGTAATCCGTGATCCTCCAGACCATAATGTAGGAGTCCTAGAACGGTGGAGTTTTCAGGTTGGGCAAGTTCATTGCCCAACCCGGATGGAAAATTGGCTTTAGTCACCGGCACGCCCAGAACCTTAGAGGCCAATTGCTCGATACCCGGCAATCGCGAAGCTCCACCCGTTAGCAAAACGCCAGCACCCAATTCAGAAGTATCAAGCAAGTCGCCTAGCTCTTTACTGATAATTTCAAACAGTTCAACGACACGAACATGTATAATATCGGTCATTGTTTTACGTGGCACTTTACGGTCACCAATCGTTTTGTTTCCAATTATCCATAGTTGTTGGTCTGCATCAGAAGGATCCGACTGGGCCTTTCCGTATTCAAGTTTAAGTTCCTCTGCGTAAGGCTCTAATACCCTCAGCCCCATTGACAAATCCCCTGTAAGATGATCGCCCCCCACCGGAATCACTCCAGTGTATGCAACATTTCCATTACGATAAAGGGCAAGATCCGTAACACCGGCTCCCAAATCAATAACTAGAACGCCCGCCCTCCTCAGGTCAGGTCCTGCAACCATAGTCGAAGATGCAATCGAGGATAAAATAAGATCAGCCACTTCCAATCCATAATTGTGTGCAAGGTCGAGGTTCATTCTAATTGCTGATTCATCTCCCTCAATCGACCAATAAATAAGTTCTACTTTTTTCCCGATCATACCGACAGGGTCTTCCACGGAACGGCCATCCAATTGAATAGGCATTCTAACATGATGGACATAAGATCTCCCGGATGCAGGTTGTTTGCGCTTTGCTTCATTGGCAGCGGTTTGTAAATCATCAACTGACACCCGACCATCGGGCGACGCAACATTTGCACTTCCCCTTAAAAAAGAACCTTTTATATGTGCACCAGTTTGGGCTAGGTATACAGAGTCAACGGTTGTTCCTGACATTTTCTCCGCCTCTTCCAAAGCCGCGTGAACGCTTGAAGCGACTTTTCTAAAATCTACAATCTCACCCTTGCGCATACCTTCGTTTTTCCGAACAGATTTGCCCACAATATTAAGAGATTTCCCCTCGGTCACTTCCCCCACTAATGCTTTAGCACAAGAAGTTCCAATTTCCACGGCACCAATTATTTTACTCATAGTATGTACAGGTTAAAATTAAATGCGGACACCTCTAGATTTTGGCAAAAACAGAACGGCCATGTGACAGATCAATTGAATGAATTGAAGTAGCCTGAGAAAAATTTGGTTCATCCAGCAAATAGCGCAGCCTTTTTAATTGGTTCGCATAATTGGATGGGTTAAAGCGGATTCTATTAATTCGATTGGATTTGATGGTAATACTGGCACCGGGGTCGTTATCGTAAGGGCGATTATAGGAAACGACTGACCAGTCTCGATATAGTTCTGGATAGTCTCTCCTCGCCAACTCCAAAAGCGGTGCAACAACTGGAATACCTTTCAGTTTTTTAAAACCTTTTCCATCAGGGGTCTTTTCGATAAGGGAAGCAGGAATATGTAAAGAGGGAATTAACCTAAGCATTCCCTTGCTGTAACCCTCCCCCCGGTAAAGAGAACCATCAGATGAGACAAGCCAATCGAGGTAGCCCTTTTTTTTGTCGCTGAGCCTTAAAACTAGCATAGGAACCCGTTCTTTTATTTCGACAACCAAGGTGGATGGAAAACTTCTGCTAATTCGTGCAGATGAAATTTGTTCTTCTTTCAACAAATTTTTATGAAGTTTTTCCAAGTCCACTTCAACCAATGAACTTCCCCTTAAGGGACCCAACCAGTTAAGAAACCATTCATGATTAAGGGGACCAGAAGAACGAAAAACTATTTGGTTTATCGGCAAAGAGGGACCAATATAATCTTTTTTACCAACATCGGTCCGGGCGTCTTTATCTATTTGTAGATACAAAAACGAGAATAAGAAGATTATAATAGCTGCACCAAAGATGAACCGAGCAGCCACGGCCAATCTTTTTCTTCCCACAACTCGAGAACTTGACTTTCGTGAAAACTTAGGCTTCAGGTTCCTCCAAGTTGCAGGCATTACGAGATCATTCTTTTTGGCTTTACTCATGGGATTAGGCTGCGTGGTTATTGACCCTGGAAGACGAATTAAAAAACCTCTCCAGTCCAGAACTTATTAATTTACGCGTTAATTGATCGAAATTATATCCTGACGAACTAGCACTTTTGGGGAGTAAACTCGTAGGAGTCAGACCCGGCAGTGTATTGATTTCCAAAAAATGGGCATTCCCGTCTTCGCAAATTATAAAATCGATTCTAGCAAAATCTCTACACCCGCAAGCTTCAAAGGAACTGATGGCAAAACTTTTGATTTCATTTTCAATTTCTTGATCAAGGACTGCAGGAAAACGATATTCTGTGGCTCCCGATGTATATTTTCTTTCGTAATCATATACCCCTCCCGTGGGAATCACTTCAACCACACCAAGTGGATGATTTTCCAAAACACCAATGGTTACTTCACGACCATAAACTCGTGACTCAACCATCCAATCTCCTGGGCTTAGTTCATCCAGCTGTTTTTCCAATTCGCACAAACCCGAAATTAAGAAAAGGGAAACACTGCTACCCTGAGCAACAGGCTTGATTACTAAATTTTCTCCAAGTTTATCTATTAACTCATCCGCATTACATTGTGCAGGGTCATTAAAATGAAAACTTTTGGGAACGCGTACCCCCACATCAGAGACACATTTTTTGGTAGCTATTTTATTAATACATAAACGGCTCGATTGCGTGGCACTTCCACAATACTCTAAACCAGCCGAATCCATGAGTGATTGCAACTGGCCGTCTTCTCCAAACTCACCGTGAATAACGGGAAAAACCAAATCGGTTAACGGGTTCAATTCGGATGGAAGAGCATTTTTATTAATGTCTACAAGCTTCGTCTTGTAACTCGTGGACAAGGATGCAGCCAGTGCTTTGCCAGATGCAAGGGATACATTTCGCTCAGGCCCGGTACCACCAGACAGGATAACAATATTAGGTTCTAAATTCATAGGATATACAATTTTTAATCAGGATAAATATTGGTTCCAAGACTCGCCCAGCAGGTTGACTTCGGGTTCCAAAATAACACCCTGGCTCTCCTTCACTCTCTTTTTTACGCGCTGGATTAATTCAATGACATGGTCAGAGGTCGCCCCCCCATGATTAACGATAAAATTCCCATGAATTTCTGATACTCCAGCGCCACCTACTTTCTCGCCCTTTAATCCTGCCTGATCAATGAGCCAGCCCGCTGGATGGTTTTCAGGATTACGAAAAACACAGCCTGAACTTGCCTGCTGAGGTTGGTTTTTTCTGCGTTTCTTAGATAATTGATCGATAATATTGCGAATCTCCGAGTGTTGGGCTTTTCCCTTAGCTCGAAGTTTCGCACGCAAGGCAATGCCTTCATAGGCTTCCCGACAGTACCTGTAACCAACTTCAAGCTCATCGCCTGCAATTTGCCTTACTTGTCCATCCGGCATCAGAAACTTCACCCACTCAACCATATCAAAAATTTCCCACCCCATCGCTCCTGCATTCATTCGAAGGGCACCACCCAAGGTTCCTGGGATACCTTCGAGAAATTCAAATCCCTTCAAATTTTTAAGGCAGGCGAATTTGCATATTTCCTTCAACCTGGCACCGGCACCAACAATAAGGGTATCTTCGCTTCTTAAATCAATGGTCTTCCAATAGTCTCCACGCAACCTAATTACCAAGCCCCCAAATCCCTGATCTGGGACAATTAGATTGGAACCTCGACCAAGCATCGACCTGGGTAATTCAAAAAATCACATGCCTCCAGCAGGGTGGTTAAATCCTCTGTATTAGCCGGTTCGCAATACCACTTCGCACCTCCGCCAACACCCATGGTTGTCATGGTACCGAGGGGAGCATTTTCAACTAGTTTAGTTTGCTCAGAGATCCGCCCTTTTAAAAAATAACCAAACGCGTCCTGCTTGACTGCTCCAGCGGTTTGCCAGGCCGAAAAAGCGTGAGCCCACTTCCATAAATCTCCGGCACCGACAAAAAGTACTTGGTCCTTCGCCAATTCTGATGGTTCTCCAAGTGCAAGCCTAAGATCCCGAAAATGGGTGTATACTTTTGCCGTTTCACGAAGCCTGGGTGGAAGGTATCCATTTAAAGACTCAACAGTTCCTGACCGATCATAGGGTTCAAAGGCAGCATAAGTTTGTAACAAATGTAGTTCATCGGCATGGGACAGCTCATCTGCAAAAGATGGTGCCAATGCTTTGGTACGGGAATATCGATGAGGTTGAAAAACTACTTTCAATTTATGATCGGGGAAAAGCTGCCCCCTCATCCTTAATAAACTGGCAATTTCTGTAGGGTGATGAGCGTAGTCCTCAATGACGACCCGCTGACTGGATTCAAAAAGTGTGCTTTGACGCCTCTCCATACCCGGGAATTCTGAGAATTTCAGGTTGGTAATATCAACCCCCAAGGCTTTAGCTGTCTGACGAACGGCTCGTTCATTAGCATCAAGAAAATTTGCGGCTTCTTCCGCATGTTTGAATGGATAAAGTTGTTTACCCTTTAATTCACGGGTCATTCCATCCAGCGGATTTGTATCAGCAAAAACAACCGTCCTCTTAGTCCTTAAAAGTAAACTTTTGAGAGTTTCAGCAAAGGAACTTTTTTCTTTGTAAAGGTCTACATGGTCCCAGTCACAATTTAAAGTAACCGTCATCCAGGGTTTAAAGCCATCAATCGAACCATCACTTTCATCCACTTCCATCACCACCCATTTTGAGTTTGAATAAAACCCAGATGGCAGATGAAAATCTTTAAACTGTGCGCCTACAAGGTAGGAGGTCTCAAAACCACAATTCTTAAGTGCCCAGACTAACCTTCCCGTCACACTGGATTTCCCATGACTTCCAACCACCGCAATGATTCGTTTTCTAGCAAATAATTCGGCAAGGAAATCACCCCTTCGATAAAGAGGGATACCCATCTTCTGGAACTTGGTAAGACGAGAATCATTTTTTGAAACTGCAGACGAATGGACAATACAATCGGGAATTTTGATTGGGTTTAGCTCATCGATAATCTTAACGCCGAAACTTAATAGGTGTGAACGAATGGGCTCAGAGAAACGATCATCAAAGGCTTCCACCCGTACGCCTGCACCCCGAAGATAAAGGGCTAATGGAGCCATGCCCATACCGCCAGCACCGAGCAAAAGTACTTTTTTAGGTCTTCTCACAAACTTAGCTCCATGAGTTCGGTGCCTGGTTCGGATCTCTTATTAATATGCAAACTCTTTAATACATCCTTCGCTAACCTTTGAGAGACATCGTCTTGATCAATCGAATATAAATTCCGACGTAAGACCGCACGAAACTCTTCGTTGAACATAACTTCGCGCACTTCCGATAGAAGCTTATTATTCATACCTTCTTCCAGGCAAACCACTCCGCCACCCTTGGCTTCCAAAAAATTGGCATTGGCTTGCTGATGGTTGTCCGCGGCATAAGGATAAGGGATGAGAATAGAAGGCACCCGACAACGCACAATTTCAGCAATTGAACCGGCACCTGCACGGGAAATAACGAGGTTCGCAGAAGACATTAAAATGTGAATTTGATCACTAAAAGCAACAAACCGACTGGTTATTGTCTCCCCCCCTACACCCTCTAATTGAACAACACCGGAACTCTGTTCATTCATTCCAGTAAGACAATAAACTGACACCCCATCCTTGGCTAATTCTTCTAAATTGTTTTTCACCCAATTATTTAAGGAAACCGCCCCTTGGCTTCCTCCAAGAACAACCAATAATCTATCCGACATCGAAATCCCAAGACACTTCCTCGCTCTCTCCATGGGAATCCTTCTAAAATCTGATCGTAGCGGATACCCAATATTAGAAATTTTTTCGGTCGCAACCCCGGGCAAACTTATTCCACTGGGCAAATAAACTCGGTTGGCACGATTAGCCAAAAAACGCACCGCTTTACCCACAACCCTATTGGCCTCATGAATATGAAAAGGAATTCCTGTCGTACGAGCTGCCAGTGCAGGTCCAAAGGATGAAAACCCCCCAAAGCCAATAAGTACATCGGCATCCACTTTACGAAAGAACCTTCGGGAACGAATAAAAGAAAGTAGGAACCCCTTAAGGAATCTAAACAAGCCCAAAGGTGTACGAATAAAGGGTGCACCCGGCATAGAGATGAAGGTCAATTCCGGATACTTAGAAGCGAGGCGCGAGTCCACCTGTTTTTGGCTGATAAATAGCCAGGTTGGGCAACCCAGCTCTTCTAAGCTTTGGGCGAGTGCGATACCAGGTGTAAGGTGGCCACCTGTTCCTCCACAAGCTATAACTATGTTCTTCATAATTCCCTTGCTTGAATAGGTGAAGGATTGTCCTTCTTTCTCATCACATTGATAACCAGTCCAACAAATATAAAAGTTACCACAAGGTTGGACCCCCCATAGCTTATAAAAGGAAGGGACATCCCCTTGGTTGGAAGACAACCCGTAACCACCCCGATATTAATGATTGCTTGTAAAACCACGAAAAGCAGGGCGCCCATTGCCAAAAGGTATTCATGCATCCTTGAAACTTGTCTTAATTTCAAACCCACAGTGAAAAACAATAATAAAAAAGTTAGAAGGATCGATATAGTGGTGAGCAAACCAAGTTCTTCTCCAATAACTGGAAATATAAAATCAGTATGAGCCTCAGGTAAAAAATACATTTGTTGACGCCCCATGCCCAAACCAACTCCTTCAATACCTCCTACACCAAAAGCAAGCATTCCTTGCCATAATTGATAGGCACTGTCATTGGCATTTGCCTCAACATCAAGGAAAGAGGTAACACGCCTTATACGGACAGGGTCAAAATATACTAAAATAGAAAATGCAGCTACCGCAAGGCCAGCCACCGGTAGGAGCCACCTTAGACCAACCCCAGCTTGAAAAAGTAATGTCGCACCCACAGCTCCGCACAAAAAACAAGTACCGAAATCGGGCTGTAAAAGAATAAGCACACAAACCGAACCAATAATGAGGGATGGGATGAAAAACCCTTGAACAAAACTTCCAATCTCTCGTTGTTTATCGGCAAAATATTTTGCCAACAGTAAAACCAATCCAATCTTTGCAAATTCTGAAGGCTGTACCCGCAAAGACCCAAGACCTATCCATCTTTGAGCCCCGTTTACTTTAACCCCAATTCCTGGAATGAGAGTAAGTACCAAGCCCAGCAAGCAGAGGGCAAAAATAATGTAGGTGCGGTTTCGCAACCAATCCAAGTCAACAAAGGAAACATAACCGCCAACAATTAGAGATATAAGAACCCACACAACCTGTTTAACCAATAAATCTTGAGCTCCACGTACTGCCCCAGCACTGAAAAGCATGACCAGACCAATCATCGTTAGACCGATCGACGCAACAACGATATACGCCGTCACCCAGTTGGTAGTCCTATTAAACGCTCTTACTTCTGCCAATCGAACCTCCCATTTCCACCACACACATTACAAGCTATGACAACATCAAGGCGCATCGATAATTGGTCGATCCTCGTTGGATGAGTCGTTGAAAAAGTCTTGCAAGCTTGCCCCCTCATCATTGGGAGCTACATTCACTTCCTTAGTAAAATCTATTTCTGGAGAATTCGACTGCGAATTGACCGAACCCTGAGAAACGATTAGCGGCTGCCCGGCACGAATTAAGCTAGGATTGGTAAGCCCATTCCACTCCATAATTTGACCAACTGACACACCGTATATCGAGGCAATACGTGAAAGGTTATCTCCTTTTTTAACGATATGAGTACTCGCACCAAGGGGAACCACTTTGGGGGCAGGAACTTCTGTAGTTTCGGTTGCAATATATGAAGATCCATCTGGTATTCTTAACTTCTGACCAGGGCGGATAATGGAAGACATCGACATATTGTTCGCTTTAAGTAATTCCGACAAACGCAGGCCATGTTTACGGGCAATTCGAGAAAGAGTGTCCCCTTTTTCTACAGCGTATGAGTTACCAGTTAAACCAGATTCAAAATTACTCGGTTCTTGTGACGGTTGAGGCAAAGACAATCCAGAAGTATTTACACCGGGAATCATAATTTCCTGACCGATCGATAAGCGTCCGCTTTGATTAAGATTGGGGTTAGCGTCCAATAATTTTGTCAAAGGCACGCCATTTTTTCTGGCAATCCCCCAAAGGGTATCTCCCCGTTCAACTTTGTAAATTGCAAGATCTGAAGGCCGTAAATCAATAGGAACAGGCTTTTGTTCACGAGGAACTATAATCGATTGAGTCGAAGGTACACCCGGTTCTTCGGGCACGATTAATCCTCCAGGAACGGGTCGTTGAGGTGCCGCAAATTCATTAGCAGAAGAAGTTTCTTTAACCTCTAATGGCATCTGAATACTGGAATCTTCGACTCCTTGATTAAAGGTTTGCTCAGGGGCATCCTCGACTGCGGGTGGAACATCCGCACCAAGGTCTTTTGCCTTTCCACCTGTTGTCTGACAACTTGGTTGGAACATAACCAGAAGAATAACTCCGACGTGAAGCGAGAGTACGATACCGAATACTTTTGATAGTTTCATTTTTCTTAATAGCTGAT
>JGI20160J14292_10003178_pt1 | contig 12649 bp, 12 predicted proteins | sample COG_10_FD_14292 | JGI IMG/M metagenome (IMG submission 14292) | reverse complement strand
AGTTCCATATCTCCACCATCGGCAGCAAGAAATGGACGCATGGTTTCCAACGCACCCTCAACCTTATCTCTTAATTCCTTGTCCATTCCGTTCAATTATTGTGTGGTAATCTCTACTCGTTTGGTGACTTCTCGAGACTCGTTGCGTTTTTCAACCTCTTGATGCACGGCAGAAGCTAGGTCTTTGAAAATCTTAGCAACTGGAGTGGTATCCTGAAGTAGAGCCGGCCTTCCGGCATCTCCCGCTTCACGCACTGATTGTACCAACGGAATTTGCCCGAGTAAAGGCACATTAATTTGCTCCGCCAATCCTTTTACACCATCTTTTCCGAAGATGTAATACTTGTTGTCTGGTAATTCGGCAGGGGTGAACCATGCCATGTTTTCAATCAGTCCAATTACAGGTACGTTGATGCTATCGAGACGGAACATAGCCACGCCTTTTCGAGCATCGGTAAGTGCAACTTCTTGTGGTGTGCTAACAACAACTGCCCCTGTTACAGGAACCGCCTGAACGATAGTTAAGTGAACATCACCTGTTCCCGGAGGAAGGTCGAGTAGGAGGTAGTCGAGCTCGTCCCACCAAACATCGCCAAACATTTGCTTGAGTGCTTTGGTAGCCATTGGGCCGCGCCAAACAATGGCTTGTGTTGGGTCTGAGAAGAACCCGATACTCATCACTTTTACACCATAACTTTCAACCGGAAGCATGTACTGCTTGCCTTCTATGACCTTCACTTGCGGCTTATCGCTAACGATGTCGAACATCAAAGGCATACTTGGCCCATAGATATCGGCATCTATTAAACCGACTTTAAAACCTTGCTTGGCAAGACCAACAGCTAAGTTGGCGGTTATTGTGCTTTTGCCCACACCGCCTTTACCAGAAGCAACAGCAATAATGTTCTTCACTTTGCTTAGTGTTGGAGGTCCTTGCGGTCCTTGCTGAACAGGTTTTGCAGCAATGGTTACACGCACTTTAACCTCACCATATTCTTCGGTTAGAGCAGCAAGAATTTCGCCTTCCAGTTTCTTACGAATGTTGAGTGCTGGACTCTTGATTTCTAGGTCGATGTCAATCTCCTTTCCGAAAACTTGGACGTTCTTCAATTCGCCACTTTCTACAATGCTCACATTGCCTGCTGGCGACTTTATCTTTTTGAGCGTTTCCGCTACGGTTTGCTTATTTAGATTCATTCTACGCAAAGGTAATGATTGGGTTAATGCGATGCAGCAATTTCATGACTTCTAAATTTATTACTTGCAACGGTGGCATGTCGCTGCTTTTTGTTAAAATTGATGTCAACCAAGATTCAACCATGAATAGAATTTCAATTGCCATAATTGCAGTATTAGTCTGCTTCGGATTAACTGCCAGTATGTTCGTTCAGCCCAATCCATATGATGGGCAAACACCTGTAAGTAGTGTGCTTATTGCTTTGGGCGATGAAGCACCTGAGCATTATGTGGGTACGCACGACATGGCCAAACTTGAGAAAGGAAAAGATTTAATCATTTCTGGTGGACCTTGGAATAATGGGGAAGTTGAGTATCGTTTATCCAATCATTTCGTCTGCATCGATTGTCATAATATTCAGCCAGAAGCGACTTTTGCTGATGATAATGACCCAGATAGAAGGCTTCAATATGCAAAAGAAGCTAACCTGCCATATTTGCCAGGTTCAACGCTTTACGGCATCACCAACAGAACAAGCTGGTTCAATGGCGACCATGAGAAGAAGTATGGAAAAGAGTTGGTAGAACCAGCACGGCACAACTTAAAAAATGCCGTACAGCTTTGTTCAAAGGAATGTTCGGTAGGTAGAGAGTTGACGGATGAAGAAATGGAATCTGTCCTTCATTTCTTAAACGCAATGGAGTTGAAAATGAAGGACTTGAATTTGTCTGAAGAAGAGTTGGCGCAGATTGTAAAAGTTGGGCAAACGCCAGAAGAGAAGTCTGCCAGCATTCTTCTTATTAAATCAAGATATATAGAAGGTTACCCTGCGACATTTACCGAAGAGATTCCTAAAAAAGAAAGGAAGATGGGCAAGGAAGGAAACCTTGAAAATGGGAAATGGATTTATGAGAAAAGCTGTCTGCATTGTCATTCACCAAAAAAGACGATAACCGATAGAACACTTTTCGGAACAGAAAAAGGCCAGAAAGATTTTAAGTGGTTGGCAAGCTATTTCAAGAAAAGTAACGGTGGTTCTATTTATTGGATTACGCGACACGGAACAGCATCCAAGGATCATATTCCGCAGTACATGCCCATCTATTCAAAAGAGAAATTGAGCGATTCTCAGGTTGAGGATTTGGCAGCTTATATTCTTACGGAGAGTAAGAAGTAATTAGTCTAGGCCGAGTTCAATCAGCGGGTCCCAAAAGAGTTTTTCAAACTCAACAACTTGGTTGTTCCTTACTTTGATGTCTTCGTTTTCGAGCAATTCTTGCATGAGGTTATGCCCCTCAAAGTGGTGTTTTCCTGAAAGCATTCCGATACGGTTTACTACTCGCTGCGCTGGAACTGGTTTTTCTGAAGCATGAGAAGCATTCATTGCCCATCCAACCATTCTAGCTGCTCCAGGACTACCGAGGTATTTTGCAATGGCACCATAAGAAGTAACTCGTCCTTTCGGGATGAGTTTTGCAACGTCCCAAACGTCCTGAAAGAAGCCGTCCTTCTTTTCAGCCATTCTTAAAGCTGAAACGCGATGTAGTTGATTTTCAACCCTTCTTTCAACCACATCTCCTCGTAAAATGTGCGTATTCTGAGTTCCTTTTCTCTGTCGCAGAGATATTTGTTTTCGCCCTTTTCAAGGTCTGTGTAAACGTCAGTCGATTCGCAAAGCGTTTTCAAACCCAATTCAGCAACTATTTCTTTGGTGTATTCAAAGAAAGGCGGATTGTCGGTTTTCAATTGCACAATGCCACCGTCCTTCAAAATCTCGCGGTAGCGATTGATAAAGTTTGGCGATGTAAGCCTGTTCCGTTCTCTGTTGGTTTGAAGTTGCGGGTCTGGAAAGATAATCCAGATTTCATCTACTTCTCCTTCAGCAAAAAGCCTATCTAAATGATTGATGCTAGCGCGAAGAAAACCTACGTTGGAAATACCATCTTCTAATGCCTGTTTTGCTCCTTTCCAAATACGATTACCCTTAATGTCAACCCCAATAAAATTTCTTTCAGGATACATATACCCTTGTCCAACGGAGTATTCTCCTTTGCCGCAGGCTAACTCTAGCGTAATTGGGTTTTCGTTCTTGAAAAGTTCTTTCGCCCAACTTCCCGCTAGCTCAAACTTATTTTCAAGCTTGTAGGCATCAGCAACTTCAACCGTATTTGGGAATTTGGCTAAATCCGCAAATCGCGCGAGTTTCTTGGTGAGATTCGGTTTAGTTAAGTCGAATTTCCTCGCCACGGCTGTTGAAAATATGGTATTCCATAAAATGATAATTGGTCGAAGATTCAACGGTAATCTCGCCACCAAACTGCTTCTTCCAATCTTTAATAATACTTTTTGACCAAGGCAACCAGCTTTCGGTTTTAGTCAAATAAGATGCGATATAAGGATGAACTTTGAGTGTGATTGATTTCTCGTTCTGCTCTTTCATCACAAAACTTACGTTGTTCTCAATTTCGGTATCGAAAAGTACAGAAGCTTCAATCTCACCAGAACCATCACAACTCGGACATTTTTCCTTGGTTTTTACGTTCATTTCTGGACGAACACGCTGGCGCGTAATCTGTATCAACCCAAATTTTGACGGGGGTAGAACATTGTGCTTCGCACGATCGTCCTTCATTTCGTCCTTCAGTAAGTTGAACAGTTCTTTCCGATTTTCAGCTTTGTGCAAATCGATGAAATCAACCACAATAATTCCGCCCATATCGCGCAAGCGAAGTTGACGCGCAACTTCTTTTGCCGCTTCTAAATTACAATCAAGTGCATTGGTTTCCTGATCTTGTCCAGCATTGGTTCTTCCGCCCGAATTCACGTCAATTACATGCAGGGCTTCTGTATGTTCAATAACGAGATACGAACCATTTTTGAACGTAACGTTTTTGCCAAACGAAGCCTTAATCTGCTTGTTAAGCCCGAGTGTCTCAAACAGCGGCTTAGTTCCTTTGTGGAATTTGACCTTGTTTAATTTTTCAGGGGAACTAGAGAGATACTTTGTAATCTCGTCATTCACCTGATTGCTATCCACGTGAATGCTGTCGAAATTGGAGCTCAACATATCGCGAAGCATGGAGGAAGTTCTACTCAGCTCGCCCATTACGCGTGTTGGAGCATTAGTTGTCTTAACCTTTTTCACCATGGCTACCCAGCGTTCTACTAGGTCATTCATGTCGGCTTCTAAATCTTCAACTTTCTTGCCTTCTGCTGCAGTACGAACAATCAGTCCAAATCCTTTCGGTTTGATGTCTTTGAAGACGCCTTTTAACCGTTTGCTTTCATCCTTGTTTCTAATCTTCTGCGAGATTGAAACCTTATCTGAAAACGGCACAAGCACCATGAATTTTCCAGCAAAGGAAAGTTCTGTGGTAAGTCTTGGCCCTTTGGTAGAAATTGGCTCTTTCGCCACTTGAACAAGGATTTCTTTTCCCTGTTTCATGACTTCATCAATCTTACCATGCTTGTCAATCTCCTCCTCAGGACGGAAACGTTCGAGCATAGGAGATTTGAGCTTACCTGCTTTGGTAAGGTCAATAAACTTCATAAGCGTTTTTACCTTCGGACCAAGGTCCAAGTAGTGTAAAAAGCCATCTTTCTCGTAGCCTACGTTTACAAACGCAGCATTGAGTCCCGGCATCACTTTATGGATGCGGCCNAGGTATAAGTCTCCAACCTGAAACGCGCTATTGCCCGTCTCCTCGTGGAGTTCTACTAGTTTTTTGTCCTTTAAAAGGGCAATATCAACCTTAGAAGGTTGCGATGAGATTACCAGGTCGTAATTCACGGATAGCGTTTTTTATGCCGCCTACCGCATAGCGTACAACAAAGCATCGGGTCTTAAAGACCCAATGCTCTAAAAGGTGTTGGCACTGCCGCGAGAGGCGGCCTGTGAACCTTATCTCAAAGGCTGATTATTTTTTCTTCTTGTGACGATTCTTTCTCAAACGCTTTTTACGTTTGTGAGTGGCCATCTTATGTCGTTTTCTTTTTTTACCGCAAGGCATAGCAATGTGATTTAAATGTTCTTACTAAGTTCTAATATGTAATCATCCACCTCTCCGACTTTTTTAGGGTCGTCAATTAAGGACTTGAAATTCTCTAGGTCGGCAATTGCTTCTTTATAAAGCTTCTGTCGTTCGTGCAGGTCAGCCAAATACAGATACGCTTCAGCATACGTTTTGTCAATGGCAATCACTTGGTTAAATCGCCCTTCTGCCTTTTCATATTGGCCAGATTTAATTCCGAAATAACCAAGGTTAATCAATGCTTTAATGTTGTTCGGGTCTTTTGCTTCAACGCTTTTTAGCATGCCAATTCCTTCCATCGGAGGTGTTCCAAGGAAAGTTGATCCTTCCATCAAGCAAACCCCCAAGTCAACTTGAATNTCGAGGTCTTCAGGAGCCAGCTCAACAGCTTTTTCAAAACACGTTCNAGATTGTGCAAACCAATCAGTTTTCCGTGCTTGATCTCCTATATATTTCGCGTTGAGCAGGAAACGTTCACCAGCTTCGGTCCAATGGTCGGCAGTATTACTTTTCTTGGCACGCTCTAATGCGTAAAACGCAGCACCAACTGGTTTGCGAAGCATATCGTAGAAGCCAACAAGTGTATCAAGAGCAGCTGCGCTTTCGGAAGCTTCCCACTTGTTTACTTCGGCCAAAGCCGCACTGTCAAGATTGTTTTTAATTTCTGTCAAATCATCCTGAATGTTGTATTCAATACCATTTGATGGAGCCTCAGCAGCCTCATCCTTTTCTGCAATCGGAGCAATTGGAGTCATGTAAAGGATGACACCTATAGCTGCGGCTACAAAAAGCAATATGACTTGAGGAAGCTTCAATCTACTTTACGTTGTTTTTGACCTTATTAACAAAGGTTTTTGCTGGTTTAAATGCAGGAACGTGATGCTCTGGAATAACGATTGTGGTATTCTTAGAAATGATACGACCAGTTTTTTGAGCACGTTTCTTAACAATGAAACTTCCAAAACCTCTAAGATAAACGTTGTTTCCTTTAGAAAGGGAGCTTTTTACAGAGGNCATGAATGCTTCAACAGTGTGTTGAACCTGTAGTTTTTCGATTCCTGTCTGTTCGGAAATCTCGTTTACGATGTCAGATTTTGTCATTAGTACTTGATTTTGAGCCGATTACTACTTCTTTAAAAGGGCGTGCAAAGGTATAGGAATATTTTAATTGAGATAGGGTTGACTTCGTAATTTTGGCAACTTGAAATCAGCAGAGGTAATAAACACGTTTCCAAACACAGAATTACTGAAGTGGTATGAAAGCGTAAAACGTGATTTGCCATGGCGTGATACGAAAGACCCGTACAAGATTTGGATTTCGGAGATTATTCTCCAACAAACTCGTGTAGATCAGGGGCTTCCATATTACGAACGGTTTGTTGCTGCATTTCCGAAGGTCGAGGACTTAGCAAATGCGAATGAAGATGATGTTTTGAAATTGTGGGAAGGGCTTGGCTACTATTCCAGAGCGAGGAACCTACATTTTACAGCTAAGCTTGTTTCCAACGAATTGGGTGGTAGATTTCCAGATACATATAAGCAGCTATTAGAATTGAAAGGAGTAGGGCCGTACACTGCGGCTGCCATTGGTTCAATCTCTTTCGGTTTGCCCGTTGCTGCAGTTGATGGAAATGTTTACCGCGTCATGTCAAGGTATTTCGGGATTACCGAGTCTATTGATGAAACGGCAACAAAGAAGCAAATCACGGAACTGGCGAATGAAGTCCTATCAAAGCAAGATGCTGGATGTCATAACGAAGCAGTGATGGAGCTGGGAGCGACAGTCTGTTCTCCAACCAATACAAATTGCGCTGAATGTCCGCTCAAAATCAGCTGCAAAGCGTTTGCAGAAAACCTTCAATCTGAAATCCCTGTTCGCACCAAGAAAACGAAAGTTCGCGACCGGTTTTTTTATTATTCGGTTTTTGTCTCTAATGGAGAAACGTTGATTTCGAGACGAACTGCTGGAGATATTTGGCAAGGACTTTACGAGTTTCCCTTTTTGGAAACTGATTCGAGATTAGAAGAACCAGAAATCATCAAGTCGTTAAACCTCCGTTCCTCGGATGTAGTTAGGAATATATCTTCCGAGTTTAAACACATCCTTTCGCACCAGCGCATCTTTGCCAAGTTCGTATTGATTAAAAGCGGTAGCTTTGAAAGCTCAAATTTTATGAAAACAAAAGTTAAAGAATTGCAAAATTTGGCCTTCCCAAGACTGATTAATCGTTACTTGGAAAAGCAAAACCTTGTTATTGTTGAGGAAGTTTAGAATCTTTGGTGTAAACCAAAAAGTAGATAGTTATGGCAGGAGTTAATAAAGTGATACTTATCGGTAATTTGGGTGCAGACCCAGAAGTAAGAACAATTGAAAGCGGTGCTAAGGTTGCTAACTTCAGCATTGCTACTACCGAGCGTTATAAGGATAAGAATGGAAACCCGGTTGATAAAACTGAGTGGCATAATATTGTAATGTGGCGCGGCTTGGCAGATATTGCTGAGAAGTGGTTGAAAAAAGGCTCTCAGGTTTTTGTTGAAGGAAAGCTTAGAACTCGTTCTTGGGATGACCAAAATGGCAACAAGCGCTATACAACGGAAATAATGGCTGATAATATGACCATGTTGGGCGGAACCCCATCTGGTGGAGGTCAATCGCAGGCTTCAGCCCCAGCTGCACCCCAACAAAACCAAGTTAATGAGCCAAAGGCGTCATCACTTGATGATATTGACGATGATCTTCCATTCTAAAAACATGGTAGATTTAAGTTTAACGAACCCGTCCTGAATTGGAAGACCCCCCGGAGCCGGTTTACACACTTCTTGAAATTGTCTTATTGGCAGATTGGTTGCCGCTGAATCTCATTTTGGGTTTATCGGTACTCGTTCTTATGCTTGCTTGCTCAGCGATGATTTCTGGAGCAGAAGTGGCTTATTTTTCGCTCTCAAGAGCTGACATTGACGAGATGGGAGAGTCTTCTCTTCGATTCCGTCAGCAAGCATTGGTGCTTCTCAAAAGACCAAAAAAACTGTTGGCAACCATTTTGGTGGCGAATAATTTCGTCAACGTTGGAATCGTCATTCTTTCAACTTACCTCACATCCAAGAACATTCCGCAGGAAAGTCTTAATTATCTCTTAGGAGGAGTTATTCCAATTGGAAGAGTAATCGAAGTCTTCGGAATCACATTGATTGTACTACTATTTGGCGAGATTATTCCAAAGGTGTATGCAAATCAGTACGCAATTGCGTTCTCATCCGTGATGTCCTTCCCGCTTTATTACATGTCAATACTTTTCACATTCTTGAGTGTTCCACTTATTAAAATGACCACTATTGTTGATAGACTGGCTTCAGCTGGTAACGGTCAAATTTCCGTTGATGAGCTTGGACACGCGCTTGAATTAACTAGACCAGAAAGCCTGAGAGAACGTGAAGATCAAAAGATTCTAGAAGGCATCGTGAAGTTCGGAAATACGGATGTGAAGCAGATTATGAAGCCGCGTACAGATGTAGAAGCGTTTCAGAACTCCGCTGCATATCGTGAGCTTCTCGAAGGTATTTTAGAATCTGGCTATTCGCGCGCACCAATTTATGAGGATAGTCTCGATAAAATTGTAGGCATTATTCACATTAAAGACTTGTTGCCGCACATCGATGAGGTTGATGGGTTTGATTGGCAAAGCCTTATGCGTACGCCATTTTTTGTTCCAGAAAGCAAAATGATTGATGATTTGCTTGAAGAATTTCGTGAGAAAAAGGTTCACTTGGCAATAGTTGTAGATGAATACGGTGGGTGCGAAGGTTTGGTGACTTTAGAAGATATTATTGAAGAAATTGTAGGAGATATTTCTGATGAGTTTGATGATGATGAAGTGGTTTATTCCAAATTGGACGATGACAATTTTGTGTTTGAGGGAAAAACGAATCTCAAGCAATTCTATCGTGTCATTAAAATTGATGGCGAACAGTTTGAGAAGAACAAGGGTGAAGCAGACACGCTTGCAGGTTTCATTTTAGAACAAGCTGGTAAAATTCCCGGCAAAGACCAGAAAGTGAGTTTTGAGAATTATGAATTCACGATTGAAAGCGTGGATAAAAGGCGTATCAAACGAGTGAAAGTTACACGGTTACAAACTGAAGAAGAGGAAACAGAATGAGAAACGTGGTTTTTGTAATTCTACTTTTTTCGGTGGCCGGATTGGCTTCTTGTAACCAAGACTATACGCCAAAGCCGCGAGGCTATGTGCGCATTGCTCTACCAAAAAAGGAGTATGTTGCAATTGAAACTAGCTGTCCGTATTCGTTTGAAACGGCTACTTATTCTGTCTTTAAACCAGATACGCGCGTGCAGTCAGATTCTTGCTGGTTTAATATCGAGTATCCGCAGTTTAAGGCCCAGTTGTACTTCAGTTACAAGCCGATTAATGGCAATTTAGCTGAGTACTTGGAGGATTCCAGAGAGTTGACCAACAAACATATCAGCAAGGCTTCTGGAATTGACGAAACACGCATAGTAATAGATGAAAGGCGCGTATATGGGCTGCTTTATTCAGTTGGGGGAAGTCGTGCAGCTTCTCCAGTTCAATTTCATTTAACCGATAGTACCAATCATTTTCTTAGAGGAGCATTGTATTTCAATGTGACTCCAAACAATGATTCGCTTGCGCCTGTCATAGATTTTTTAAGAGATGATGTGTTGCACCTGATTGAAACGCTTAACTGGCAATCATAGCGCCAGTTTGAATCCGTGTTTTTCTTCCTAAAACCGAATACAAATAAACCTGCGCTCCAAAAATGAGACAGGATAGAAAAAGGTGCAGTGGCTGCGCCCAAGATGGCACAGAAAAGTATGCCATGACAATTCCAGATATGGTGGCTATACCCACAAAAACAGCAAGGTAAATAGATGCTCTAAACACCGCATGGTAATGATTCAGGTATTTGAAAACCTGATAGCAGAGCCACGCGTTACCAAACAAAAGAAGAAGAGAGAAAGACCGGTGTACTTTAAAAACCCAATCAAGCTGTTCAATCCAAAGTTCTCTTTGAGTGTGGGCCAAGCTTTTTGCAATCACATCAATCTGTTGTCGCACTTGTGTTCCTAGTAACACTTGAATAAGTGTTAGCCCAATAAGAACAGCCAAGGCGTAGCGCATAGTATTACCTATGTTAAGTGTTGGCAAAGCGCGCAATCCGGATGCGGTTTTTACGTATAGATACATCAGCCCGGCAATAACTAAAAATGCCAAAAGCATGTGTGCGGTCAGAACGCCAGGAAGTAGATTGGTGGAAACAACCACCGACCCCATCCAACCTTGAAAACCAGTGATTATTATAATTCCGAATACAGTCAGTGGAATGCTCCGTTTCGTTTTCCAATGAACCAGTGAAGCCCAGAATGCGGCAAGTAGAAACAGGCCAAGCAGAGCACCAGCTAAACGATTCACATACTCAATCCAAGTGCGTTGCCATATGAAATCCGTTTCCTCATAAATGCTGGGGTCACTGCTGATTTGGTCTGCTAATTCGGTCCAGCCAAGTGGCCTAATCATCTTGGCTAACTTTTTATTTTTTAGCCTGCGAATTTCTATGTAATGTTCTTTATAGTCATTTGGAAGTTCGGTAATGCTGGTAGGAGGTATGTAGCTTCCAAAGCATTTCGGCCAATCGGGGCAGCCCATTCCCGAGCCCGTCATACGAACAACTGCTCCCGCAAGTATTACTACATACGTACAGAAGATGGAAGCTTTTATTAGGCTTCTAAAACGATTCTCTTTCTTAAAATTAGCAGAACTGGTCATTCGTGGTAAAGCTACCAAATAGGTGTTTGCGATATTGACAAAAGGACGGCAATTGCCGTCCTTTTGTCAATTAATATTTTCCGAAAATTAGTGTCCGAATTCAGAAATGAATTTGATTCGTACTAATCTGATTTCCTCTTCCGAATAATCGTCCTCACCAAGTTCTGTTAATGCTGCCTCAATGCTATCAGATTCAGCCTCTTCCTGAAAGTATTCGTAGATGTCGTCTTGCTTGTCTTCATCAACTTCTTCGTTAATGTAGTAGTCGAGATTTACCTTGGTCCCAGAACTAACAATATGTTCGATCTCCGTTAGGAGGTCATCCATTTTTAATTTTTTTGCGTCAGCAATATCCTGTAAATCCATTTTACGGTCAATACTCTGAATGATGTAGACCTTATTGCTGGATTTGTTGACAACGGTTTTCACAACCATGTCTTGCTCTCGCTCAATCTCATTCTCTTCAACATACTCCTGAATGAGTTCTAAGAACGGCTCACCATATTTTCGGGCTTTCCCTGCGCCTACACCAACAATGTCGGTAAGCTCATCCATTGTAATAGGATAACGGAAAGCCATGTCTTCTAATGATGGATCTTGGAAAATCACAAAAGGAGGAAGGTTTTCTTCCTTTGAAATATCCTTCCGCAATTCCTTAAGCATTTTCAACAGCATATCGTCTGTAGACCCTCCACCTTTCATGGCGCTTGTAGGAATGGCTTCTTCTGCCTCTCCAGCAGCCTCAAAATCGTGGTCGATGGTCATCATGAACGAGGTTGGCTTTTTCAAATAAGCTTTTCCTGTATCCGTGATTTTTAGCAGACCATAATTCTCAACGTCTTTGGATAGAAACCCGTTGATTACTGCTTGCCTTACGAGAGACCTCCAGTAGCGCTCACCCTTTTCGGCTCCTTTGCCAAAAGCAGGAAGCGTATCGTGCTTGTAAGATTTTACCTGTGTAGATCCAACTCCTAGCAGGATGTTGGCCACATGCTTGTCTTTGAATTTCTCTTTGATATCAACCACTGTTTGAATAATGGCCGTTAAATCCTCTTGCGCCTCATCTTGTTTTTTCGGGTGCTTGCAATTGTCGCAATGTTCGTCACAACGCTTGGCGTCAAATTTTTCTCCGAAATAATGTAGGATGAATTTTCTTCTACAAACAGATGTCTCTACGTATGTCACTACCTCACCTAGCAACTGCTTCCCAATTTCTTGTTCGGCAATTGGTTTTCCTTGCATGAACTTTTCCAACTTAGCAATGTCGTCATAGTTGTAAAAAGCAAGGCAGTTTCCTTCTCCGCCATCGCGCCCAGCACGACCTGTTTCCTGATAATAACCTTCAAGACTTTTTGGGATATCATGATGAACAACGAAGCGAACATCTGGCTTGTCAATTCCCATTCCGAAGGCGATGGTCGCACAGATTACGTCTGCATCTTCCATCAAAAAAGCATCTTGATGTTTTGCTCGCGTATTCGCGTCTAATCCAGCATGATACGGTAGTGCTTTAATGCCATTGACTTGAAGAGTTTCAGCCATTTCTTCCACCTTTTTACGGCTGAGACAGTAGACAATGCCCGATTTGCCTTCGTGCTGCTTCACAAAACGAATCATATCGCGTGCAACATTTTTGGTTTT
>JGI20160J14292_10003171_pt1 | contig 12664 bp, 10 predicted proteins | sample COG_10_FD_14292 | JGI IMG/M metagenome (IMG submission 14292) | reverse complement strand
GGTTCGGATGGGACCGTCTCAATGTTCTGGAGCCGCCTACCAGCCAGGCTCTGGGGCAGCAATCAGGCGCGTTGGGATTGGGAGGTCACCTCATCCGTGCCGCCCACAGACCTGACACTCAAAGGCGGTGATGATCGAAATTTGTCAGTTTATTTTGTGTTCATGCCGGAGACCTCAATACCAGCGGCAAATGCAAAACTCACAGATCTACTTGGCGATGACAGCGCCCGCATATTGATGTATGTTTGGGGGGGCAATCACATGCGCGGAGACATATTGCCAACGCCCTATCTAAATGAGCTCGGCAGAACCCTCATTTTGCGACCGGCCAGCACCGGGCAGGCAAGCGAACGGGTCAACCTAAGACCGATTTCCAACGCGCCTTTGGCACAGAGCCCACAGGTCTCGTCGGCATTGCCATTTCAGCCGACAGTGATGACACCGATACACAGATCAGGGCACGCGTCTCCAATCTGCGTGTCGAAACAGCGCGTTGAACCTACCTATCCCACCGCGCGGCGTGCAAGCTCCGGTGACATAGGCGGGCGATCCCATGGGCAGAGATTAGCCTGGATTTTGTGCCAAAAACTCTTTCATGCGCGTCAGCGCACGGGTGATATTTTCCTGACTATTGGCATAGGAAATACGAATGTACCCCTCCCCCAGCGTGCCGAAATCCGGCCCCCCAATCGTGGCCACACCCGTTTGCTCAAGCAGCTCGCTGGCCAATTGCTTAGCTTTCCAGCCGGTTTGGGAGACATTGGGAAAGGCATAAAAGGCGCCCTTCGGCGTGATGCAAGAGACCCCGGGGATGTCATTGAGCTGCGTGACCACCGATTTGCGCCGCGCGTCGAACTGCGCCACCATCTCTCCGACTGCAGTTTGTGGACCGGTCAACGCCTCCAATGCTGCATATTGCGCGGGTGCATTGACGCAAGACCATGCATTCACGGCCAATTTTCGGGCCATGTTGTACAATCTATCCGGCCAAATCGAATAGCCCAATCGCCAGCCGGTCATCGCATAGGTCTTTGACCAGCCATTGAGCACAATCAACCGGTCGCGAATTTCGGGGTAGGTCAATAGGCTGACATGCTGCTCCCCATCATAGAGCATTTGGTCATAAATTTCGTCAGACAGGATCGCCACATCTGGATAATCCGCAAGACCGGCCACCAATTTATCAATTTCCGCCTTTCGGGGTGATGCCGCCGCAAGGATTGGCCGGGGAGTTTAGAATGATCAACCTTGTGTTGGGACCAATCAGCTTCAATGTCTCCTCCGCCGAAAACGCAAACCCATTCTCCTCGCGGATCGGAATGGCAACGGGAGTTGCTCCGGTATACTCAATCATCGAACGATAGATTGGGAAGCCCGGATCAGGATACAATATATCCCCACCAGCTTCGCCAAACATCAAGATCGCGGTGAACATCGTCACCTTCCCCCCCGGCACGACCAGCACATTGGCCGGGCTGACCTCGGTGTTATATCGGCGGTGCAAATCCGCACTGACCGCTTCGCGCAGCGGCAAAATTCCAGTCGCATCCGTNTAGCCATGATGCCCATCGCGCAGGGCTTTAACCGCCGCTTCAACGATATTNTCAGGCGTCGGNAAATCCGGTTGACCGATNCCAAGGTTGATGACATCCATGCCACCCGCGGCCAAAACCCCCGCNCGGCCCAAGACGGCAAACGCATTCTCTTCACCAATTCGATCGAAATTTGAAACTGTCTTCATGTTGAACCCTTTATGCCTCTTGGTGTGATATACGGGCGGACCGCTTTACCGGCAAGGATGCGATTGCAACGGGTAAAATGTCCAGCTCCTAAGTGATCTATTTATGCGCAAACGAGCGCAGCTTATGTTTGCGCAAAATGCTCTGGTGCAATGTGCGCAGAAATGCTCGCCCGTGGTTTTCGCCGCAGGCCTGAGACCCAAGGCCCGCAAACTCTTTCTAGGATCCCGCGGCGCCTTGGCCAGCGCGGCGACCAAAAACAGCACCGGAGGTCAAACCCGAACCACCGGGATAGCCGGCATAGAAAACACCGCCCAGAATTTCGCCGCAGGCAAACAACCCTTTGATGTGATCGCCGCCGCCTGTCAGCACCCTGCCCTCCGCATCCACCTTTAAACCGCCATAGGTGAATGTGATGCCTCCCGTAACCGGATAAGCGTAGAAAGGGCCTTGATCGAGAGTTTGTGCCCAATTTGATTTTGGAGGGTTCAGGCCGACTGTCGCCTTTCCATCCAAAACTGTGGGATCAAAACCCGTCGTTTGATCTACAGCCGCGTTATAGCGCGCTAAGGTTTCACTTGCGGCCGCCTGATCCACACCGCTCATCTGCGCGATCAGATCCTCCAGCCGATCTGCTTTGACAAAATGCGCATCTTTGAAACGGTACTCATCGTAGAGCAGGTCATAGGTTTTGCTGTCAAAGACCTGCCACGCAAATTGGCCGGGCTGTTCTAGAATGGCCGCGCCATATTGCGCATAGGTGTAATTGCGAAAATTGGCGCCCTCATCCACAAAGCGCGCGCCATGGGCATTGAGCATGACCCCCAGGAAATAGGAAATCTTTCGATAGTTCTTGCGTTCACCCGGTGGCAACTCAAGATTGCCAAAATCGGCCATATGCAGATCCATCGGCGTCGCGTGGCAGCCAGAGTAAAGCCCGTAATCCGCCGCGCCAAGTTCCAGCGCCATGAGAAGACCATCACCCGTATTATGCGGGGTTCCGCGCACCTTCGCCGCTTCCCAATTCTCTCCCATATGCTTGACCCGCAGCGCGCCATTGGCCTCAAAGCCGCCACAGGCCAGGATAACAGCGTCCGCAAGCAGCCGCTCTTGCCCAATCTGCACACCGCAGACACGCCCCGCGTCAGTGACCAAACCAGTGACCGCACTGTTGTAACGGACCGTTCCCCCGAGCCGCTCAACTGCCGCCAATTCCATATCAAAAAGGCCAACACCTTCATTTTCTGCCGCCAAGGTTAAACCGCCCCAAAAGACATGACGGCCATCTTTTTCGAAACTCTGCCGGCTGTAGATGGGTTCAAATTTCACACCATGCGAGGCCAGCCAGCGCAGGGTTGCCCCGGACTGATGGACCAGCGCCTCCTGCTCTTCGGACAAGGGCCGCCCATCATTGAACCCCAGAAGGTCATTGGCAAATTTTTCTGTCGTGTAGCTGCCAAAATCTGCCCTCTTCACCCGCGGATCCTCTGGGTTGCGCAGCAGCGGCAATAGATCGTCAGCGCCATCATAGGCAAAACGCATCGCCCCTGCTGTGTATTTTGTATTGCCACCNGACAAGGATTTATCAGCCTTTTCNAGNAGCGTAACACGAGCACCGCTTTCCAAAGCGGCGAGCGCTGCACAAAGGGCGGCATTTCCAGTTCCAACAACGATGACAGATTTTGACATTGGCTTTCCCATTTGACTGAAGTATTGTATCCAGGTGGATACAATTTAGGCCTCTTTAAAATGACCAAAACAGAATTGCAAGTTATGTCCCAAGGAGAAGCTGCCTATCATCGGCTTTACGAGGCCATACGCTCCGGCGATTTCCGCCCCGGCGACAGATTGCGCGAGATTGAGGTGGCCAAGAGGTTGGACCTGTCTCGCACGCCCGTGCGTGAAGCCCTGCGCAAGCTCGAAAGCGACGGGATTGTCGAACATCGCCCCCGGTTAGGAGCCGTGATCCGCACCCTGACCCCCTCCGAAGTTGTTGAACTTTACGAAATGCGGCTTGTTCTTGAGCGCACAGCGGCACAGATGGCTGCAAAACATGCCAATGATGCTGAGATTGACCTGCTCAATGACCTAAATGATCAAATTGCAGCGCTCGGCGATGACACGCAACAGGCTGCGGCCTTAAATCAAGATTTCCACCACCGCATTTATCTGGCCAGTCGCAACCGCTTTTTATTGGCCTCGGCCCGGGGGCTCAACAATGCGCTCATGCTGTTGGGGCCCACAACTTTGGATGATGAAGCGCGTATAAAAACCGTGAGCGCGCAACATGCTCGGATCATAGAGGCGATCCGAGCGGGCGATCAAACAGCAGCTGGCGATGCGGCCGAGGCCCATTTGCAAACCTCTTTGCGCCACAGGCTCAAGGGGCTGGACCGATGAGCGCGCATCTCTACGCCTATACGGTCGCGGGTCTCGGCGTCCTTGCGTTCAAATTTTTGCATCTGCCGCTGCCTTGGCTCTTAGGGCCAATCTTTTCTTGCTTGATTGCCGCCCTGCTCGGCGTGCCCATGCGTGGGTTCAAAGTGATCAATGAGGCGATGCGCAGTATTCTCGGCGTGGCCGTGGGCGCTACATTTTCCCTTTCGCTGCTGGTCTCCATGGGCGGCATGTGGCCAACGCTTTTGTTGATCCCGTGATGACCACTTGCATTGGACTCGTTGGCGTTTTTTACTTCCAGCGTCTATGGGGGTTTGATTTTGCCACCAGCTATTATTCTGCAATGCCAGGCGGCCTACAGGACATGCTCGTTTTTGGCGAAGAGGCAGGCGGCAATCTGCGCACACTCGCGCTCGTTCACGCCACGCGGGTCTTGGTCATCGTCGTGACCCTGCCTTTTCTACTGACCTGGATTTGGAACGCAGATCTAACCAACCCCCCGGGCGCTCCGGCCGCCAGCATTGCGCTCTCACAGCTTGGGTGGATGATTTTCTGCGGGCTGGTTGGCTGGCAGCTGGCAAAACGTGCCGGCATGTTTGGAGCCTCAATCCTTGGGCCACTTTTGCTGGCTGCGCTCTTGTCCCTTACAGGCGTACTACAACACCGCCCTCCGTCAGAAGCCATCTGGGCTGCACAATTTTTTATCGGAATGAGCGTCGGGTGCAAATACGCCGGTGTCACCATGGCCGAAATCAGACGGGATGTGACGGCCGGACTAGGGTTTTGCGTGCTGCTATTGCTACTGGCTGTCATCTTCGCCGAAGTGATCCACCTGGCAGGGCTGGCGCCACCTTTAGAGACCGTTCTTGCCTTCGCTCCGGGCGGACAAGCTGAATTGACCGTGCTTGCGCTCATTGTTGGGGCAGATATGGCTTTTGTGGTGGCCCATCATGTCTTGCGAATATTTATTGTCATTCTGGGTGCGCCGCTCTTTGCGCGCCTGTTCCGCCCGAAAACTGGCGCCCGAAAGCCCTAAGCAACCCTCTGACTATGCCATTTCCAAACAGAAATCAGGGCCGCGCCTGCCAGAACACGCGCGTCACCGATAGGCTTCTGGATTGATCATATGACTTGGTGCGCCTGCGGCATAAGCATTGATTTGATCAAAAATATCCGAAAATTGCATGTCAAACTCATCCTCGGTCACAAAGCCAATATGGGGCGTGGCCAGAACATTCGGGTGTGTGAGAAGTATATTTTCGCGATCTGAAAGCGGCTCGTGATCGAACACATCTACAGCGGCATGAAGCTGACCCTTCGCAATCTCCGCCTCTAAGACACCGGGGGCCACAAGACCGGAGCGCGACGTGTTCACAAATAAAGCGCGTGGCGGCATCAATGCAAGGTCCTCGGCGGTGATCAAACCCCGGGTCGCGGAATTCAACCGAACATGCAGGCTGACGATATCGGATTGTCTAAAAAAGGCCTCACGGGAGACAGCCACGGTTTCACCCGCGGCAGCGGCCCGTGCGCGCCCTGCCTCTGATCCCCACCATTGCACATTGAGCCCCAGCGCTTTGGCGTAGCCCGCAACCGCGCCTGCAATGCGTCCATATCCATAAAGCCCCAATGTTCTGCCGCGCAGGGTCCTGCCGACCCCCGATTGCCACCGGCCCACTTTGATTGAGGTCACCTGTTGCGGGATTTGCCGATAGCTGGCCAAAATCAACGCCAGAGTGTGCTCTGCGGCCGCATAGGATGGCGTATCTGAATGCATATTTGAGCAAAGCAGAACACCATGGGCCGTACAGGCCGGCACATCAACATGCGGGTAGACACTGCGCTGTGAGATGAGTTTCAGATTTGGCAGGCCCGCCAATAGGTCAGCCCCAACCTTGGTGCGCTCACGAAAGAGCACCAAAGCCTCTGCCTCTTGCAATCGCGCGGCCAGTTTGACGGGGTCAGGCTCATGATCCGTCCAGACGGTAACCTCGTGATCGGCCAATTTGGCAAAGCACGGCAAGCTGCGCAGGGTATCGAACCAATCATCAAGAATATGAACCTTCATCGCCCTATCACCCTTCTGTAAACGCGGTTAACGACCGGCCCAAATTGACCTTGGAATAAACACCTCTCCCGCCGCAATTTTTCGAGCGGTGCGTATGAGACCTGCCGATTTTATTTCGAAACCTGTCGCCGTATCGGCATAATCAACCGCCACTTCAATCTTGCCCGAGGCATGTTCCAAAATGACATTGGCCGGGGTCTCATTTGATTTGGCAGCCATGCCCTCTGCAATCGTCCCTGGGGTCAACACACAAGACGCTAGGCATTGCGCGCCCGTGACGGCCATGGAAGGATGCGTACTCCAGGGCATGAAATAGCGGGTCGCAATTGTGCCGCCGGCCTTGGCGGGGGCCAGCAGGCCAAATTTTGGCGTCACCGATTTTGTGACATCCCCCATCCCCATCAAAGCCCCTGCCTTTTGCCGTAGAGCTTCCATCTGATCAAAAAATGCGCGATTTTCATCCAGCTCAGCGGCCGTTTCATAGCCCGTCAGCCCAAAGCTCTCGGCCTTTGCAATCACCATGGGCATCGCAACATCCATGCAAGTCACAGCGATTCCGTCAATCTCATCAACCCGGTTACCTGTGGGCAAAAAGGCGCCCGTGACCCCCCCGACCGTCTCCATGAATTGAACGGCAATGGGCGCCGAGGTTCCCGGCACGCCATCAATGCGCGCCCCGCCCTCATAGCTGACCTGTCGCCCAGGCGTTTGAATGACAGCGGCGACGCGCGCTTGCGTGTTCACTGCCAGAATATTCACCTGTGTCTCACCCTCTTGCGCCTCGACCAACCCCATCTCAATGGCGGCTGGACCCACGCCGGTCAAAATATTGCCGCAGGTGGGTTTGAAATCGACCAATTTATCTTCCACGCTCACTTGAGCGAAAAAGTAATCCACATCGGCCCAAGGATCCTGTGACTTGGACAACATCGCCACTTTGGTCGTGACCGCCGCGCCACCGCCAATCCCGTCAATGTTCAGCGGATGACCAGAGCCCACAATCGCGATCAACACCTCAGCCAGAGTCTCGAGATCCTCGGGAAGGTCAGCGCGGTTCAGATATGGCCCCCGAGAGGTTCCACCACGCATAAGAAGATAAGGGATCGCAGTTTGTGTCATGTGAATGGCCATGGAAGGTTAGAATAAGCTTGCAAAAGACCGGGTGGGAAATCGCGGTTCAATGCCCAAGCCATAGTGCAGATAAAAGCGATGCCCGCAAGCGCATAGATCGCTGCAAAAACGGTGCTCATATTGGCTCTGATCCGCATAAAGCTGAACAAAAAGAGGGCCAGGGCAATTATAAACCCAAATAACGATGTGGCCACCAGGAGCGCGGCAAACCACGCGAGGGTGGACCATAGGCTATAGCGCGCTTGCCCTGCTTCGGCGCTGCGCTCGCTGTCGGCAAAGATCGTATCGGTTTCAGGGGCCAAGATCATTCGGGCAATCATCACCGTACATCCCACCAAACAAACGCTGGCCACAAACATCGGAAAGACCCGATCGCGGCTATAGTCCGGGATGGAACCGGCATCAAATAATGCATAGCCAATGAAAGCTGTGACGCAGAGTAGGAACACCATCGGCGCGCGTTTCGAGCCTGATTTGCTGTCCCCTTCGGCCAAAATATGTTTGGCCTGGCGCAGGCCCAAAACGACAGAGACCAATGTAATGGCCAAAAGCACAAGCACGATGGGCGAGAAAATATAATCAATCCCCTCAACAAATCCTTTGCGGAAGCGGGATTGGGCGATTTGAATGGCTTGGTTTGCATAGGTTTCTGCTGGATTGGACAGAACAAAACCAATCAAAAAAGCAGGGCGCGACCAATCAAAGCGGCGCATCAAAATTCCAAGAAAGCCAATGGCAAAAAGCGCCACAAGGTCCATCAGGTTTTGTCCAGATTGAAAGGCCGCGAAGCTAATGATCATGAACAAGAAAGGCGCCAATAAAACAAAGCGGATGGTTGTGAGCTTGGCGATCCCGCCTGAGGCTGCAATGCAAAGCACTGTGCCCACGACATTCGCCAGAGCAAGCAGCCAAACGATGGCATAGGTAATGTCGAGATTGTTTTTCAGCATGGCCGGTCCGACCTCAATCTGACCTGATCCCAGCAGGGCAATTGCGCCAATAAAGATTGCCATTGAGCCAGACCCAGGAATGCCGAACAGTAAGGTCGGCACAAGGCCACCCCCCTCTTTGGCATTGTTTGAGCTTTCTGGCCCGATCACGCCGCGCACATCGCCTTTGCCGAAATTGGACTTGTCTTTGCTGGTTTGCACCGTGTGCCCATAGGCAATCCAATCCACAACCGAGCCGCCAAGACCCGGGATCACACCCACAATCACACCGATGATGGAACAGCGCACAGAAAGCCAAATATTGGCAAACCAATCTTTGATCCCTGCGATCCAACCGCCACCGATCTGCGCCTCCTGGCTGATGGCGCGGTCATTGCGCAGCAGGGTTATAATTTCAGGAATTGCGAAAATGCCAAGGCCTACAATTACCAATTTCAGACCGTCGACAAGATAGGGAAAATCGTAAGAGGACATGCGCAAATCACCAGAAGAAGCCCCTTCTCCAATGGTGCCAATCAACATGCCCAGACCCGCCGCGACGATGCCCTTGATGGCCACACGCCCAGCCAAAATACCAACCATTGAAAGGCCAAAAATCGTAATCATCAACAGCTCTGGCGTGCGAAATTCCAAAACGATGGGCCGGGCGACCAAAATAAAGACCGTCAAAAAACTTGCGCCAACCAATCCGCCAAAAAGCGACGATGCAAAAGCCGCCGAGAGCGCCCGCGCCGCCTTGCCCTTTTGCGCCATCGGGAAGCCGTCCAAGACAGTGGCTTGTGACGCGGAAGAGCCTGGAATACCCATCAAAACAGAGGCGAAAGTATCAGAGGTTGGCACAACCGCCACCATACCAATCATCAAAGCAAGACCTAAGATCGGATCCATGCCAAACATGAAGGGCAGCAAGAGCGACAGGCCCGCGATGCCGCCGAGACCGGGAAAGACGCCGATGCACAGCCCCATGAGCACACCGAGAACCAAATATCCCAGAACAACCGGCTGCAGGATAAGTGCCCAAGCCTCGCCGAAGGCGGGCAAGGCCTCCATGATAACTTCCAAGACAATATCCTCCCACTTTCCTTATAAAAACGCCCCACCTATCTTGAGTGGGGCGTTCAGAAGAAAAGCTTAGTTTAGAGAAACACCGTATTTTTCTTGTAGCCAATTCACAATGAAGGCTTTGGCATCAGGGCTCACATTTGTGCCACTTGCTTTAGCAGCTTCGGCCGCGGCCCCTGTCATCTGCGGGTATTTGCCCAGACGCTTGCCCGAAATTTCTGCAAAATCAGCACGCGCTTTTACAGCTTCAAATGCCGCCGTATAGGTCACCATGGCATCCGCCGTTGCGCCTCTTGGCAAGAAGACCATTTTTTGAGCCGGGAAGCCTGCAATGAAGAAGGCTTTCCAAGCATCCCATTTTTCGCCAGAGGTTTCACAACCATCGGTTGCTTCGCAAACTTCTTTGAAGGTTGGAATCTCCGGGAATGTGGGGTCGCGAACGATATCGCCCGCATCGCTCAAAGCACCCCAAGTCATCATTGGCACGGCTGTACCAGCCTCAACCAATGGTGTCACGCCGGACAAATAGGAAGAGGAGGTTTGATAATCGATATTCGCCTCGCCCCGTTCAAACATCAAACGCCCGTCACCGCGGCCTTTGATGCCCATGACGCTTTCAACGTTCAGACCCAGCATTTCCCAAGCCAATGTCGGGACCAAGTCAAGACGCGTGGCACCTTGGTTGCCATAGATGAAGTCTGTGTCTTTCAGACCAGAGGCATCCAAGCCGTCCATTTTGGCCGCAAGCTCAGGTGGAAGATAAGCCACGCCGCCTGTTCCAGAGGCCAAAACCACATTCCAATCGGCATAGTCGAATTTCACCCGCGGGTCGCCCAGCAAGAATGGAAATTGTGTTGAACCGGAGGAGCCGAAAATGAGCGTGCCGTCATCATATTCTTGCTCATGGAAATAGTTGGCACCTTTGGTTGAGCCCGCACCTGGCATGAATTTTACGACAACAGTCGGCTGGCCTGGCAAAGCTTCAGACAGCAAAGGCGCATAAAAATTTGCCCATTTGGCAGAGCCACCGGTTTCCGAAAACGGAATGATCCACTCAACAGTCTTGCCTGTCAGGTCAATCCCATGGCCGCCTGCATTGGCTTGAAGGCCAAAGGTGGCCGTCGCTGCAGCCACAAGGCCCATAGCCATGCGGCGTGTTGTTTTAAGTGTAGACATTAAATCCTCCCAGATTTTTTTACCGCGTCAGAAGCCGCGTAATTGGAATCATATTGAGGCATAAACCCCAGGTTGATGCTTGCTGTGTAATCTGCGAAGCTTTCATGAAACTTTCACGGATCGGAAAAACAGCAATGCGAATTACGCTTGTTGAAGACAATATCAGCCTGTCAAAAGGCATAACCTATCGTTTGGAAGATGCGGGCCATTCTGTGGATGCGATTGCCAATGGCGATGAGGCGCAAGACTATCTTGTTGCAGATGGAGCTGATCTTGTGATCCTCGACATCAACCTGCCGGGCGTGAATGGGCTGGATTTGCTGTCACAAATGCGCAAACGCGGCGATGCGCGGCCCGTGATCTTGCTGACCGCCCGTGCGGAAACGCAAGATCGGGTCAAAGGATTGGATGCCGGGGCGGATGATTATTTGATCAAGCCCTTCGAGATGGCGGAGTTGGAGGCACGGGTTCGCGCCCTCCTGCGCCGCCGGGCTATTCCTCAGCAAAAACTGCGCAAAATTGGTTCTTTGCATTACGATCCAAATGCGCGGCAATTGTTTGATGGCGAAACCGCTTTGGAGATTCCGCGCCGAGAAATGTCGGTCTTTGAATGCCTGCTGAGTGCGGACGGACGGCTTGTATCCAAAAGCGCAATGCTCGATCACGTCTACGGCGTCGGGGCTGATATTGAGGAAAAAGTCGTCGAAGTTTATATCTCACGGCTCCGCCAAAGACTGAAAGACCACGGTGTTTTGATCCAAGCGCGACGTGGATTGGGATATCACATCACGGTGCAGGAGCGCGCATGAAACCCAGCTCTTTGAGGGCCCGGCTGACATTGATCATCCTGCCCCCTCTGCTCATCATTTCGCTGATTGCCGGTGCTTGGCAGTTCCACAATACGACCCTGCGGGCCGAAAGCATCTTTGACAAAGGCTTGCTCTCCGCCGCAATTGCGATATCGCGCGACGTTGCGCTGTCGGATGGGGACGCCATTAGCCCCTCGACCCGTCGCCTGCTGGCCGATACCTCTGGCGGCACGATATTTTATCATGTGTTTGCTCCCGACGGTGTGTTTGTCACAGGCTATTCCACCCCACCGGTCTTACCGAGTATGGCCCCCAAAGGGGCCACAGATCCTTTTTACTACAACAGTGTCTATCAGGGCGAAAATGTGCGGGTTCTGCGCTTCCAAGATGTGACCTTGGTCAGCGGCATTGCCGGAATTTTCAACATCACCGTGTGGCAAAACGCGAGCGTGCGCAGCAGCTTTGTGCGCAATGTCTTGTCGCGCTCCTTTGCAGTGATTGCCGCGCTGGTGATGAGCGTTGCCATTGTTGTGTGGTTCGGGGTGCGTTTGGGGCTGCGCCCGCTGTTAGAGCTTGAGCGCGCCATTGCAAAGCGCACGCCAAGCGAATTGGAGCCGATCCGCAGGGCTGTCCCAACCGAGGCTCAGGGGCTGGTGACCACTTTAAATGGTCTATTAAATAGGGTGTCCCGGCGCATCAGCTCGAAAGACGAATTCATCTCTAACGCGGCCCATCAGCTGCGCAACCCTATGGCGGGTGTCCTTGCGCTGGCCGAAGCGGTCACCACAGCACCAAACCCGCAAACCGCGCAGAAGCGCAGCGCTGAGCTCTTGCAAGCCGCGCGCGAGGCCAGCGATTTGACCAATAAGCTTTTGTCCTTTGAACGCGCAAGTGGTACCGATGTCTCGCAAACCGGCCGCCCAATGGATCTGAACCAGCTTATCGCCCATGCCGTCAGCACCTTTGAGCAAAACCACCCAAAGGCCAGCTTAACAGTCACCCAAGATCTGCCGCGCGAAAGCCTGTTTATTCAGGCCGATCAAACCATGCTCCAAGAGGCTGTTTTAAATATCTTCAGCAATTGTTTGGTGCATGGCGGGCCAAAGCTGACGCGAATTTGGGTCACACTCCGCAAGAACGGCGCCGGGGCGGAAATGCTCATCCAAGANGATGGNATTGGAATACCCGAGGATCGCCACATCGAGGCGCTGAGCCGTTTTTCACAGGCCGGCGGCGGCCCTGGCAGCGGGCTTGGCCTCGCCATTGCGGCCCGTGTGATGAAAAATCATGGCGGGCAGTTGAGCATCCTGCCCTCCCCCCGTGGCGCTAAAA
>JGI20160J14292_10003169_pt1 | contig 12672 bp, 19 predicted proteins | sample COG_10_FD_14292 | JGI IMG/M metagenome (IMG submission 14292) | reverse complement strand
GGTGGCTTTAGTGGCCCTAACCCGATAACATACGAACAAATAAAAGCATGGAAAGAACTAACTGACACGCCTATGACAGCTTGGGAAGTAGAAGCGGTTAAGAGGCTTGACGGAGTTTATATGAGGGTAAACAATGGCTGATATTATCGACCTTAAATTCGTAACCGATACAACAGGTTTAGACAAGGCCGTTACAAAGTCAAAGGCTTTAGAAAAGCGTATAGTTAAGCTGGCTAAAGAAGTTGCTACTGGTAGAATAACTTCTGATCAGTACACTAAGGCTGTTAAGAAATCAGCTACAGAACTACAGAAATTATCTGGCTTAGGTATAAGGGCTAGGAAGTCTGTCTTTGATTATTCTGCGTCAGTGTATCAAGCCGCTACCGCTTCTAATAAGGCTGCTGCTAGTACAGACAACTACTCTAGTTCTTTAAATCAATTAAGTACCTCGTCTATTGGTGCCACCTCAAGTCTTGGTATGTTGTCAAGACAGGCTCACCAAACGAAGAACAAGATGAACGCTAATGGTATGGCTATGCAACAGCTAGGCTACCAAACTGGTGACTTCATCGTACAGGTACAGTCAGGAACTAATGCTTGGGTAGCCGCTGGGCAACAGTTAACTCAGCTTACTGGTGTACTTGGCATGATGAACCCTGCTTGGATTGGAATAGGTGCTGCACTTGGTATTGTTGTTCCCCTTGTTACCGCTGTAGGTGCTGCGTTCTCTAGGTCTAAGAGTAGTGCTGATGATCTCACTACTACATTAGAGGGCTTAGAAGAGGCTTACTCCAATGTTGCCTCTATTAACGATACCTTAGAGGTTCAACTTGTAGGTACATGGGCTGCTGCTGCGGAGGGGGCAGACAACTACCTCAAAAAACTGAGAGATGTAACACAAGAATCTGCGAGGGCTGCTGGTGAGGCTTACTTGACTAGGGATGCTGGTGTATTAGACCAGTTTAAAGCTGACCTATTTAGCGATGAAGATAGTTCTGGTATTGTTGCTAAGATTAATGAGACTATAAAACAGCTTGAGGTGGGCATAAAAGCTATGGACACCAATATGTTTAAAAGTCCGGAAGCTGAAAGCAACCTTGAGTATATGAAGGGACAGATTAATAAATTTCAAGCTGCAAAGCAAGAGTTTTTACACCTTTTTGAGAAAGGTACAACTACAGAAGAGTCCGTAATACGAATTTTGGCCCTGCGTGAACAGTACGAAAGGCATGGGTCCCAGGCTATGATTACTCGTATAGATCGTATTATTGAGGAACTTAGTTTACAAGATGAAATTTCTGCCTACAGAAAGAAGCTAGCTCAGGACCAAGAGGATACACAAAAGAGAGAACAGGATGCTTTAGTACGCAACGCAAGAATCATGGAGGCTTGGGGTAAGCAGATAGCTAGGGGCCAAGGGGAAAGAGATTCTAAAAGGGCAAAGGCTCTTAAAGAACAAATTGCTGCCGAAACTAACCTGTTTGAAACTAACTCTAAGTATGAAAAAGAACAAGACGATATAAGAAATAAAAAGAAGGCCACGCTATCTGAAATACAAAAAAAGCTAGATCAACAATTATGGTTAGCTAACTCTATAAATGCTTCTAATGCTGATGCAGAGGTTATAGCGCTAACTAAAGCTGCTATAGCTAGGCAAAATTTTGAATTGTCTCTTAAAGAAAAAGATTTAAACGAAGTCCAAATACAAGATTTCATGGAGCAATATGATGAACTACAAGGCATCTTGGAAACTAATAAAGAGATAACAGAAGAGAAAAAGCGCCAATTAGAAGTTAGTGAAAAAATATCAGCTAGTCTTGTTAGCATGTCAGACGCAGAATATCAGATGTTCTTAACATATCAAGCCTATGGACAAAGCAGAGTTGCAGGTACTAAAGCCAAGCCTCCTAAAGCCCCAAAAGGACCAAAAGGCAAAGAACCAACAACTATGGAAGGCCCAATCAAGGCTCTGGAAAGACAGATAGAGTTAAGTAAGGCTTTGTTTGGATTAGAGGGTGATGAACGTAGGCGTAAAGAAGTCTTTATGCAACTTGAGTTCCAGAATAGAGACCTCTTGAAGCAATATCAGGAAGACCCAGCAACACTTCAAGCTATAGCAGATAGAGTGGCTGCACAAGAAAAAGTGGTTAGAGTACTTGAAGAACAAAGGCAATTACAAGAGAGTGTAGCAGACGCTATAGCTAATAATATGGGCGATGCCTTAATGTCTATGGTAGATGGTACAATGTCCGTTAAAGATGCCTTTAAATCTATGGCAATGGAGATCATAAAGGAGTTATACAGGATACTTGTCGTACAACAACTTGTCAATGCAGCTAAAGCAAGTATGGGTGGTTTCTTTGAAGATGGCGGTGTTTTTCAAGGGGGTTCCCAAGTACAAGCATATGCTGATGGTGGTGTCGTAGGCTCTCCAACTACCTTCCCTATGGCTGGTGGTCGTACAGGTCTCATGGGTGAAGCTGGCCCAGAAGCTATTATGCCTCTGAAAAGGGGTAAAGATGGTAAGCTAGGTGTACAGGCAGAGGGTGGTGCTGGTGACGTTATTATCCATCAGAACTTTAACTTTACTGCTAACGGTGACGAGAGTGTTAAGAAGATCATAGCACAACAAGCACCAGCGATCGCTAACATGACTAAGAGGCAAATACTAGATGATCGTCGTAGGGGTGGTCAGATGAAACAGACATTTGGGTAAGGAAACCTCATGGCACTAAAGACTGCACCAACTGATATAGGCTTTGCACAAATAACTCTTAGTGCTATGAACGCTGTTGCCACCTCTGAGTCTCCCTTTACTTATAAACAACAGATAGTACAACACACAGGTCAAGCATGGAAAGCCTCAGTTACCATACCACCTGTACGTAGGGACTTAGGTGAGCCTTGGGTAGCCTTCTTGTTGTCGTTACAGGGACCAGTTAATACATTCCTCTTAGGTGACCCTAACTGTACAGAACCCAGAGGTACAGCTACAGACAGTTCACTTACAGCTACAGGTACTGCTGGTGCCTCATCTGTAACTATTACTATCTCTGACGGGACAACCCTTAAAGCTGGTGACTACATACAACTAGGAACATCTAGTACATCTAAACTGCATAAGGTCTTAGCAGACGTATCAGCTACAGGCTCAGTGGACATATGGCCTAATCTTAAAGCTACCTACTCTGCTGCTGCTGTAGTTGTAGACAACGCTAAGGGTGTGTTCAGACTAAAAAATAATGTACAAGATTGGCAAATAGGTAACAGTAACTCTTATGGTATCTCCTTTGAGGCTGTAGAGGTAATTGTATAATGAGTAGAACTATCCCCTCGGTAGTACTTAATGCCCTAGACGATGATGTCATTAACCCCTTCTTTGCTGTAGAACTATTGTTTGATAGCCCTAACGAACTTAGGTTCTGGACAGGCGCAGGAGACCTTTCCTACGGTGGTAATACTTGGGTTGGAACAGGAAACCTTCTAGCTATCTCCGCTATAGAAGAGGGATCAGATTTAGCTGTTAAGGGTGCTACACTAACTTTTAGTGGTATAACAACAGAGATACTTTCTCTAGCCCTTGCAGAGCCTTATCAGGGGCGTGTGTGTAATATCTACCTTGGTATAACCTCTGATGAAACTGCGCTAACACAGTTATTTTCTGGTTACATGGATCAGATGAATATATCTGAAAGTGCAGATGAAGCCGCTATTGAGTTAACTGTAGAGAATAGGCTAATAGACTTAGAGAGACCACGTATTGCTAGGTACACTTCTGCTTATCAAAAGTCCGTATATGTGGGTGATCTTGGCTTAGACTTTGTAGAAGACTTACAGGATAAAGAAATAGTCTGGGGCAGGTCTGTTGGTTAGTTTTCAGCAAGAGTTTCTGTGCCAAGTTAAGGATGAGTGTATCCCCTTGATAGAAAGACACTGGGAAGAGATAGCTATTAACAAAGATCGCATTAAGCTAAACCCAGATTGGGACGCTTATGACTTGCTAGAAGACTCAGGCAGGCTTACTATATTTACCGCCAGAAGTTCTGAAAAGCTAGTTGGTTATCTTGTAGTCTTGCTGAACAACAACATACACTACAAAGACCATGTGTTTGCTTCTAATGACATAATATACCTACATCCAGATTACCGTAAAGGTATGACAGGTGTTAAGTTAATAAAGTTTGCAGAAAAGTATCTAAAGAAAGATGGGGTATCAGTTATGGTTATGAATACTAAGGTACACAGCCCGTTTGACATAATACTTGAGAGGCTAGGCTTTACGCCTACAGAAAGACTTTACTCTAAGTACATAGGGGGTAACTCTTAATGGCTGTTGTAAGTGCTGCTTATGCTGTGGGGGGTTTTACAGCCGCCGCTGGTGTTGTAATTCAGTCGGCAGTATTTCGTTATGTAGTTATGTCTGTTGTTACAAGCCTAATTATGAGGTCTCTGGCTCCGACCCCTACTGCACCTACATTTGGCGGGGGTAATAAGAAAAACAGAGGTTATAACGTAACACAGACAGGTGCTGCATTAGACCATCAAGTTATCTATGGTAAAATGAAAGTTGGCCCAGTACGGGTGTTTGATGCTACTACAGGTACAGACAATGTACAACTACACAGAGTGTTAGCCTTTGCTGGACATGAGATAGAATCTTTTGAAGAGATATACATTAACGATGAAGTAGCAACTATAGACGGTAGTGGTAATGTTACCTCCCCTAGTCGTTACAGTGGCCTAGTAACAATCAAGGAACACTTAGGCACATCCACTCAGGCTGCCGATAGTGACCTTGTTTCTAACGTGTCTGGTTGGACAGGGAACCATAGACTTCGTGGTATTGCATATCTGTATGTTAAACTGACCTATGATGCAGATGCCTTCCCTAATGGTGTACCAGAAGTTAGTGCTGTCATTAAAGGTAAGAAGGTATACGACCCAAGGACCACAACAACTGTTTGGTCTGATAATCCTGCCCTGTGCATAAGAGACTATCTTGCTAGTACTGGTTATGGTTTGGGGGAAGCCTCTGCCAACATAGATGACACAACTTTTACTGCTGCTGCTAATATCTGTGACCAGACTAATACAGATGCTGGTACAACACGTTACACAATGAACGGTGCTTTCACTACGGGTTCTACACCTGTAGACTTCTTGCAAGATGCCATAACTTCTATGGGTGCTACCCTGTGGTATAACCAAGGTGCATGGAAGGTTAAAGCCGCTGCGTGGACTGCTGCTTCAGTTAACTTTGATGAGAACGATCTTAGGTCAGGCATAAGCCTAGCCACTAGGAACTCTCGTAGGGACAACTTCAATAATGTTAATGGTACGTTTAGGGGTGACGAAAGTAATTGGCAAGTAACAGACTTCCCACCTGTAACTAATGCTGCCTTTGTTACTGCTGATGGTGGTCAAGAATCTTCACTAGACCTAGACCTTACTTTTACTGACAACTCTATAGAGGCTAGAAGAATAGCTAGGATAGTTCTAGAAAGGAATAGGCAGCAGCTTACCGTTGAGGCGTCCTTTGGTCTTAGGGCTTTCCAAGTACAGACAGGTGACAACATAACCCTAACTAACACTAGACTTGGTTGGACTAACAAAGAGTTTGAGGTTATGTCTTGGAACTTTGCCTCTGTGGACGAGTACGACTTACAAGTAAACATGGTGCTTAGGGAGATTTCATCTAGTGTCTTTGATGAGGTTGACGATGGTATAGTCTACGAAAGAGATAATACTACTTTGTTGTCTCCTTTCACAGTCCCTAACCTTGGTATAAACATCAGTACTGAACTCAGGAGAGTTAAAGGTAAGACCCTTGGTGTCCTACTGCTTGATATAAACAACACAAGTACTTTGATAGATACAGCAGAAGTACAGTTTAGGAAGACAGGAGACACTAACTTTACATCTATAGCAACTATGGGTGCCTTTGTGGGTACAGATAGGGTTGAAGTTGTTGGTGTAGAGGATGCCTTCTATGACATAAGGGCTAGGGCTACTAATTCTCTTGGAGTACATGGAGACTACAACACTATAAGCAACTACTTTGTAGAAGCCTTGGGCCTACCCCCAGCAGATGTAACTAACTTTGATGGTAACGTAGTGGGTAGTAACTTGTTCTTAACTTGGACACCAGTTACCGACTTAGACTTAGCCCACTATATCATCAGGTACTCCCACTTAACTAGCGGTGCAGTATATTCAGAAGCAGAGGATGTAGCACAAGTACCTGTTGGTAGCAGTAGCCTTGCCATACAAAGTGCTGGTGTAGGCACATACTTTATTAAGGCTGTAGACGACACAAACAGTGGGTCTAATGCCTCTGTTAACCCTGCTACCTTTATTGTCACCTCTATTGGTATAGAAGACCTTAATGTTGTAGCTACCCTTACAGAAAACCCATCCTTTGCGGGGGTTAAGTCTGGTGTATCTATAAATGGGGATGGGCATTTAGAGTTAGGTATAACACCCCTTTTTGATGATGCTACAGGTTTATTTGATGATAGGTCTGGTGAACTTGATGACTTCACAGGGTATACTTCCTCTGGTATATACTACTTTAGTAATGCACTTGACTTAGGTCAAAAGTACACTAGCAGGTTAAATTATACTTTTACAAGCACTAGGTTTGATGTAACAGACAAGTTTGATTCTGCTACAGGTAACTTTGATGATAGATCAGGTGTGTTTGATGGAGACCCTACAGCCTTTAGTGATACTTCTGTTTCCCTACAGTTAAGACATACAGATGATGACCCTTCTGGTACACCAACTTGGACTGATTGGCAATCGTTCTCTGTATCTGATATTGCTGCTAGAGCCTTTGAGTTTAGGCTTATTATGACGTCTACTAACACCAATGCCACACCTGTAGTAAGTGCTTTAGCTGCCATAGTTGATATGCCAGATAGGGTTGAGTCTGGTAACGACATAACATTTACAGGAACGACTGATGTAACTTTTAATACAGGCTTCGCTGCTACTCCCGCTATAGGATTGTCATTAGCAAACTTAACTGATGGTGATAGATATACAATAACAAGTAAGACCCGAACTGGGTTTACTATAAACACTTTTACTGGGGGATCAGCAAGCACCAATGCAGTGACCCTAGACTATGTAGCTAAGGGCTACGGAAAGGAAATAACGTAATGTCGCAACACGACTTTAACATTGCTAACCAAAGTTTTCCCGCTACAAGGACAGACTTAAATAACGCTCTTGCAGCACTAGCATCTAACTCTTCTGGTGACACGGAACCCGGAACTACCTATGCTAACCAGTGGTGGTACGAGACAGATACTAATATACTTAAACTTAGGAATGAGGCTAACAATGGTTGGGTAGATGTCATCACCTTAGATGCAAGTATGACTGCTACTGCCTCGGAACTTAACCAGCTAGATGCCATTACTAGGGGGTCTATACTTTATGGTAATGCAAGCGGGGCAACAGCTAGGTTAGCGAAGGGTGCCGCTGGTACTGTTCTTACTTCTGATGGCACAGATATATCTTGGGCCGCTGCGGGTGGTGGTGGTGCAGACGCTGTAGTATTTCCAAACTTCTCTTCTCCCAACAACACTTACACAACTAGCGGCACATGGTCGAAAGGTGGCCTGTCTGATGATGATTACGTCTGGATATATCTGATTGGCGGCGGTCAAGGCGGGAGGGCTAGGAGTGCTAATCTTCACGGTTCAAGTGGCGGTGCAGCAATACTTTTGTATGGACAAGCTAAATTTTTTAACAATGGTGCTTATGTGATAGGTGCTGGAACAGCCGGTGGTGCAAGCACTAGTGCTCCAGCGCTCGGTGCAGCATCCACTTTTACTTTAACGTCAACATACGGGTCTGGGGTTTTCTCGACAGCGGCGGCGAGAGATTTTGACGGCACCAATCATTCAGACCCATCCGCAACTTTGTTTAATACGGTAAGTGGAGTGGCGGTAAAGCAAGGGACTACAAATATACAAGCCGCACAGCCTAGAACCCATAATTTTATCTTAGGAGTTCCAATTACTGGTTGGACTGGCGATACGGGAGGTAATATGTACTGGAACTTTGGAGAGGCTGTTTCGTCTACAGCAAGTAATGGTATTTTCGGCGGTGGTGGCGGTGGCCCAATACAATCTGGAGGCGTAAGGGCTGGCGGTGGCTCTCTTTATGGGGGCAATGGTGGTGCTTCGTCGGGTGATGGCAGTGGTGCAAACGGAACGGCTGGCTCGGTGCCGGGGGGCGGCGGTGGTGCCGGAGGAACTGGCTCTGGTATTGGCGGAAATGGAGCAAACGGAAATATGAGGGTTTATCATGTCTAAAATTTGGTTCAATAAAACAACAGGTGGCGGCGCAGTATTTGACGATGCTGAAAATATGTCAAACTGGCCTGATTTTCAAGAAGCTGCGCCTACAGCTACAACACCTTCTGTTGCACCAGCAGAAAAAGTACGCGCAGAACGTGACGATCTCTTAGCGGCGTCTGACACTATGGCTTTGGCTGACCGCATTACGGACGAATGGCGCACTTACCGACAAGCATTGCGTGATGTACCCGCACAAGCTGGATTTCCAACAAACATAACATGGCCTACAAAACCATCTTAAGGAGAAACCAATGGGATACAAACTAGGACTACGAAGTAAGCAGAACTTGTCTGGGGTACATCCTGACATGGTTGCTGTTGTCACAAGAGCATTAGAGATTAGTGAAAAGGACTTTAGTGTAACTGAGGGTGTTCGTAACATTGAACGTCAGCGTATGCTTAAGAAAACTGGTAAGTCAACTACACTTAAGTCTCGTCACCTGACAGGTCATGCAGTAGATGTTGTACCTTATCCTGTGTCGTGGGAGTGGGAAGATTTTTACCCTATTGGTGATGCTATGAAGGCTGCTGCAAAGGAACTAGACATTAAGATTGTATGGGGTGGTGATTGGAAGAAGTTCCCAGATGGGCCACACTTTCAGTTAGATTGGAAAGCCTACCCCTGTGACTAGGGGGGAGGAGGACTGCTTTGTAATGGGTAAAAATATATCGGCAACTCTACTGTTTGCCTTAGTACTACAAGCTGCAATGATAGTTTGGAGTATATCACAGATGAGGGCAGATGTAGATGCTAACTCGTCATCTATAGTTAGAATAAGTGGTGATGTAAAAGCTGTCGAAGCATCGTCTAATATGCAAGCTGTGCAACTAGGTAAGATCGAAGAGAACATAAAGGGAATTAAAGAGTCCCTTGAAAGGATGCTTGAGGTCATGGAGAAAGACTAATGCTAGACCCCATAACGGCTATATCAGCCTGTACTGCTGCATTTACAATGACTAAGAAATTAGTACAACATGGCAGAGAGATAGAAGACGTTATGGGGCAGCTAGGGGAGTGGTTTGGAGCCGCCTCTGATCTTCATAAGGCTGAACAACAAAGAAAGAACCCTTCTACTGTACAGAAGCTAACATCTGGCGATAGTATAGAAAAAGAAGCCTTCGATATAATAGTGCATAAGAAGAAACTAGAGGCTCAACAGAAGGAGTTAATGTTCCTATTAAATATGCGCTTTGGCCCTAATACTTGGGAAGAGATGATTAAATTAAGAAGGCAGATAAGAAAAGAAAGAGAAGAGACTGTCTATAGGGCTATGGAAGCTAAAAAAGAGATGATTAATAACTTAGGCATGTTTGCCTTGTCTGTAGGTATCTTAGTTGTTGTCTTTGGTGGTGTATATTTAATTGGTGTAGGTACTGGTACGTGGTAAAAATATTATTGCTGACCCTCTTAATTTTTACTGTAGGGGGAGTACAGGCTAGAGAGCCTAAGATGGTTACTTGTCACTTGTGGAAGTATATTTCCATTATGGGGGTACAACAGTGTTGGTATCGTGGTCCTAATGGCTCGTCGGCTACATATTTCCCTACACCCTTAATACCTAAGTATGAGTACGGATCCGCTTTTAGACAATGCCCAAAGAGTTTTGAGTGTGTATATAAGTTTAAGAAACGAAGGCCATCAGCTAAAGAGATACTGGATGGATTAAAGGAGGATTTTGAATGACTGTAGCAATGGAAAGAGTACTTGCTTGGAAGATACTTCCTAGGATTATGATGTTAGTTATGACCTACATGTATATGGAAGTGTTGTTCTGGTTTATGAATCTACCACCTGATGCTATGACTTCACAGGCCACAGCACTAACTGCAACTGTAACAGGCGCAATCACGGGAGCATTTTCCGTATGGTTGTCACATGAGAAGTGATAGCCCTATACACAAAGAAGTAAATAGGTTTATGTGGATTATTAAGGGACAACTAGCCCCAGATGGGTACAGTGAACAAGACTACATAGATGTACACGACAGTTACTTTAAGAGGCTCTGGGGCAATCATGAGAACTGTGTCCACGAAGAGGGCTTTGAAGAGGCATACAAGGAGAAGTATCAATGATAGGAGCGATAATTAACAGTCTGTCAGGCTTGGCTACCAGCATTATAGATGGTAAAACACAGATCAAGCTAACTGAGGCAGAGATTAAAAAGAAGCAATTAACTGGGGAGATTGATTGGGACTTAGCAGCTATAAAAGCTACGGAGAACTCTTGGAAAGATGAATGGATTACACTTCTATTCTCGGTGCCACTTGTCCTTGCGTTCATGCCTTTTGCTTGGGCAGAAGACTTGGTAGCTAATGGTTTTGCAGCCCTTGAAGCAATGCCTCAGTGGTATCAAATTTCCCTTGGTGGGATCGTTAGTGCCAGTATAGGTTTACGGTCAATAAGTAAGTTCTTTGGTAATAAATAAACACAAGTGTATATACATAAAGTAAAGCCCCTGCGTCCACTCAAGGATACAGGGGCTTTTTTATGGTTTGTTGTGTTCTTCTTCTAGGTGCCTAAACAGAGCATACATAGGAACCTTCATCTTAAAGTCTATTTCCTTCTGTAGCCTGTCTACTTTTCCCGTTAACCACAGTATCAACAATGTCTGTACGACCAACACTATAGACGATAGATCAGGTATCTCCATGTTCTTCTACCACCTTGATTAACCTAGCTCCGTACCACTCAGCTTTCTTTAGGTCTTCTATGCCATTCTTATATCGCCACCTGTGTAGGTACTTGGCTATATTCCCACGTAGGTATCCTATGTACTCTTCCTTGGTTAAGAAGTCCTCTATATAGTCGATACACTCTATGACACCAGTACCGTAGTGAGGTGGACTGTTGACCATATCTGTTACGTTACTTGTTTCTTTCCACTTAGCCATATTTATCCCTTATAAGTTTAGCCTGTTCTTTTATCTGGTGTTGTTGTCGCTCTAATTCAAGGTACTGTTTGTCTAAATCAGATAACTTTCCTGGTTTGGTAAACTTAAGTACTTCTGCCATTATAGTCCCCCTTAGATTGACCTATCGGATTGATAATTACTTAGACTGTCACTTATAACCTTGGACATTTCTTCACAAAAACTTTCCCTTTTAAGTGAGTTTTCTTCCCTTGTGATAACTTGCAGATTTCCTGACCAGTGGGGACCACCCTTGCTTAAAGGCCACATATGATCAACATTATGTTCTACACCAGTGGCTTTTCCCATCACATATCTTAGCTGGTATATTTTATAAAGTCTTTCTTTTTCTCTAGGGCAATAACGCAAGTGTACAGGTATTGCCCCCCTTTTTGATGCTCTTCTCCTTGCACTCTTTGCGGCACATTTAGCAAGTTTCTCAAGGGACCAACCCTCTTTTTTATTTTTCTCGTAATACCTTTTGGAGTAGAAAGCGCGTTTCCTCTTTTCTTCCTCTGTAACATTAACCTTTAGTACAGCAACTTTGTTCTTGCGTATTAAATAGGCTCTGTATTCAGCCCTAGCTTTAGGACACTTAAACCCCATCACAAGTCTCCTTTGTCTTTCATGTTAAACGGTAAGCCTACACACTGACTAAAGAACTTTGCCTTGGGGTCAGGCTTAGTGTCAAGTAAGTACTGCATGTTAAGTTCCCTCACGGCTTGGCACTTCTCCTCCGTAGTAAAGGTCATGTTAGGTGCGCGTACAGAGAAGGATGGTTCCCCATCTTTCATTAACATAAGTACTACCATATATACATAGATCATTTTAACTCTCCATTTAAGTATTATCCAATATCTACCATCTCACATACATCACCACTACATGCCATTGTCTGCATACCTGATGTGTTGTCTTCCTTCTCATAATCAGCTAGTTTATCCCAATCAATGTTGTTAGGCATTTGATCAAGTAGTATATGATAGTCCGTAGCTAAACACTCCTGATAAGGTGCCTGTTGATATGTATGCTCATTGAAAGGTAAGAACGACACACCTGACATTTCATCAAAGTGCTTATACACAAAGGCTCCTACCTCAAACCATTCATCAGCCTTTACGTTAATAGTTACACTAGGCTTATGCTCACACCAATGACGTTGATACATCAACCACATCTCTAGTTGTTCTAAGGCTGTCATGTCAGCAGTATGAACTGCACCCATAGGAGACTGCATAGGGAAACTAAACACTGTAGTAGCATCAGGCTTCATTACGTCAGGCTCATTAGGTATACCCTGATCAATCATAAACTGGGTCAATGGATCTTTATTATCTCCACGCACAGTACGGATATAATAGGGAGAGTGACGAGCATGAATGCCAGAAG
>JGI20160J14292_10003146_pt1 | contig 12736 bp, 10 predicted proteins | sample COG_10_FD_14292 | JGI IMG/M metagenome (IMG submission 14292) | reverse complement strand
AAATACTATATGCTGTTGTGAGCGCAGCAAGAATGAGTTTTATAATCTTAGGGAACATGCTTTAATGATTTTTGTCAAAGTTAAGAAAAACTAATCACTAAGGATGAATAAAGCACGACAACAGTTATAAGCTTATTTTAAGGGGTTATGTTTAAGTGATTTTTGGGTTATGAATGCAATTCTCTTAGATGTGTTTAATGTCGTGTTTTTTTTTTAAAATTTTAAAAGATTGTTTTTTAAAAACACTTGTCTAAAATAAAACTTATCGTATATTTGCTCACACTTTGGAAAGCAAGACATAAGTCTTTATTCAAACTTATATTTTATGAAAAGAACATTTCAACCCTCGAAGAGAAAAAGAAGAAACAAACACGGATTTCGTGATCGTATGGCTTCGGCTAATGGACGCAAAGTTTTAGCAAGTCGTAGAGCTAAAGGACGTAAAAAAATATCTGTATCTTCTGAGCCAAGACATAAAAAATAATGAATCAAATCATTTAAATTTAAGGTGTTACTTTTATAAGTAACACCTTTTTTTTTTATACTATTTAACTATCATAGCCAATGCCTAAAAAACAACACCTTAAAACAGTCCTTATCATCGGATCAGGCCCAATTATTATCGGTCAAGCATGTGAATTTGATTATGCAGGAACACAAGCACTTCGTTCTCTAAGAGATGATGGAATTACAACTGTATTAATCAACTCTAACCCTGCTACCATCATGACTGACCCTACCATGGCAGATCATGTGTATCTCAAACCGTTGACTACAAAATCGATTTTAGAGATTTTGAAGAAGCACAATATTGATGCGGTTCTTCCTACCATGGGAGGACAAACTGCATTAAATTTATGTATTGAGGCTGATGAAAAAGGTATTTGGAAAGATTTTGATGTAGAGCTTATAGGTGTTGACATTGACGCAATTAATATTACAGAAGATAGAGAGCAATTTAAACAATTGCTTAAAAAAATAGGCATCCCTGTTGCCCCAGCAGAAACAGCAACTTCGTTTTTGAAAGGAAAAGAAATCATACAAAAATTTGGTTTCCCAGTAGTAATTCGACCTTCATTTACTTTAGGAGGTACAGGAGCTGCTTTTGTTCATAATGCAGAGGAGTTTGATGAGCTTTTGACCAGAGGTCTAGAAGCCTCTCCTATTCATGAAGTGCTTATTGATAAAGCATTAGTTGGATGGAAAGAATACGAGTTAGAATTACTTCGTGATAAAAACGATAATGTTGTAATTATCTGTACAATTGAAAATATGGATCCTATGGGAATTCATACCGGAGATTCCATAACAGTTGCTCCTGCAATGACATTATCAGACACTACCTATCAACGTATGCGTGATATGGCGATTAAAATGATGCGCAGCATTGGAGATTTTGCAGGTGGATGTAATGTTCAGTTTGCTGTTAGTCCAGATGAGAACGAAGATATAATTGCTATTGAAATTAACCCAAGGGTTTCTAGATCTTCAGCTTTAGCATCTAAAGCTACTGGATATCCTATTGCCAAAATAGCAGCTAAATTAGCAATCGGTTATTCTTTAGATGAATTAGAAAATCAAATTACCAAGTCAACTTCGGCTCTTTTTGAACCCACAGTTGATTATGTAATTGTTAAAATACCACGTTGGAACTTTGATAAATTTGAAGGATCTGACAGAACACTTGGTCTTCAAATGAAGTCTGTAGGAGAAGTAATGGGAATTGGTAGATCATTTCAAGAAGCCCTTCACAAAGCCACACAGTCTCTAGAGATTAAGAGAAATGGATTGGGAGCTGACGGAAAAGGATATACCGATTATGATCAAATTATATCTAAACTTACATACGCCAGTTGGGATCGAGTATTTGTTATTTACGATGCAATCCAAATGGGAATACCGTTGAGTCGAATTCATGAAATTACAAAAATTGATTTATGGTTTTTGAGACAATACGAGGAGTTATATGCTTTGGAGAAAGAGATTTCTAATTACTCTATAGATACTATCGATAAGCCCCTGTTGTTAGAGGCAAAGCAAAAAGGATTTGCAGATAGACAAATTGCACATATGCTCGACTGCATGGAAAGCGAAGTTTATAACTGCCGCTCCAAACTTGGAATTCAAAGAGTATATAAATTAGTTGATACCTGTGCTGCAGAGTTTTCTGCAAAAACACCTTACTACTATTCTACTTTTGAAGAAAAGATGCAACTAAAAGATCAAGACCCTTTTAGTGATAATGAGAGTATAGTTTCGGATCGTAAAAAAATAGTAGTCCTAGGTTCAGGGCCTAACAGAATAGGCCAAGGAATTGAATTCGATTATTGTTGTGTCCATGGAGTTTTAGCAGCTTCAGAATGTGGCTATGAAACAATTATGATTAACTGTAACCCTGAAACTGTTTCTACCGATTTTGATGTTGCAGATAAATTATATTTTGAACCTGTTTTTTGGGAACATATTTACGACATCATCCAACACGAAAAACCCGAAGGCGTTATCGTTCAATTAGGGGGACAAACCGCATTAAAATTAGCTGAAAAGCTAGAACGTTATGGAATAAAGATAATAGGAACTAGTTTTCAAGCGCTTGATTTAGCAGAAGATCGTGGAAGTTTTTCTACGCTTTTAAAAGAAAACAACATCCCTTATCCAGATTTTGGAGTTGCAGAAAATGCTGAAGAAGCTCTAGCTCTAGCTGATGAATTAGATTTCCCTATTTTAGTTAGACCTTCTTATGTACTTGGTGGTCAGGGAATGAAAATTGTAATTAATAAAGAAGAGTTAGAAACTCATGTTGTAGACTTGCTCGTAAAATACCAAACAACAAACTCCTTTTAGATCATTACCTTGAAGGTGCTGTAGAGGCTGAAGCAGATGCTATTTGTGATGGAGAAGATGTTTATATTATTGGAATTATGGAGCATATCGAACCTTGTGGAATTCACTCGGGAGATTCTAATGCAACCCTTCCAGTATTTAACTTAGGAGAATTTGTTATTCAACAAATTAAAGACCATACCGTTAAAATTGCTAAAGAATTAAAAACGGTTGGACTAATCAACATTCAATTTGCAATCAAAAACGATAAAGTATTTATCATAGAAGCGAATCCTAGAGCATCACGAACGGTTCCTTTTATAGCAAAGGCGTACAAAGAACCTTACGTTAACTATGCAACCAAAGTAATGTTAGGCGAAAAGAAGGTTAAAGATTTTAATTTTAACCCTCAACTAGAAGGTTATGCTATTAAACAGCCTGTATTTTCATTTGATAAATTCCATAATGTAAATAAACAGCTTGGACCGGAAATGAAAAGTACAGGAGAGAGTATTCTGTTTATTGATAGCTTAAAAGATGACCAGTTTTATGACTTATATGCTAGGCGTAAAATGTATTTAACAAAATAAATTAAATACAGATTTTAAATTGCTTCTGAAGTGGATCAAATCCAACAGTTTCTTTAGGGAAAACAGTTTGAAAAACTCCTCTTTGAATCAATTCATCAGAAGTACCAAACTCCCATCTATCTGCCAAAAGCAGTAAAATTTTATCACATATTTGGATTGCACTATTAAGATCATGACTCGTAAATAGTATGGTCTTTTGTTTTAGTGAGACAATTTTTTTGATTTGTTGAAATAATAAAGCTTTGTTGTACAAATCCAAATGGGCACTGGGTTCATCTAACAAAACAATTGTTGTATTTTGTGCTAGTGCTCGCGCCAGAAGAATTTTTTGAATTTCACCATCACTCATTGTCTTTAGCTTTCGGTCAGCAAGTGCACCAATATTCATTTGCTCAATAGTTTCAGAAACTAGCTCTCGATCTTTTGCTTTTTGAGAACCAATCCAATTGGTGTAGGGTTGTCTTCCTAGTTGTATTACTTCTTTACCTAAAAGGTCTCCAGATAAGGATCTTTCGGTCAAAACAATACTCAGGTTTTTTGCTCTGTCAATTGGGCTCATTTCATGGATGTCTTTCCCGTCGATGGTTATAGTTCCATTTAATGGATTTTCAAATCCTGCTAACGTTTTAAGGAGCGTACTTTTTCCAATTCCATTACTCCCCAAAACTCCAACTAAAGTACCTTTCTCGATTGTTAAATCAAGATCCTTAGAGATTTCTTCAGAAATATAGCCCGTAGTAAGTTTGTTGAGTGCTATCATAACTTATTTTCGTTGGCGTAAAATGAGTAAAATAATTAAGGGGGCTCCAATTAAAGAAGTTATTCCATTAATTGGTAAAATAGATGCGCTACCGGGTATTTGAGCAATAGAATCGCAAACCAAGAGCAGCAATGCGCCACCTAAAAATACTGCTGGTAAAATGATTTTATGGTCACGGGTAGAAGGAATTAAAAGGCGAATTAAATGAGGAGCCGCTAGACCAATAAACCCTATTGGGCCAATAAAAGCAGTTGTTGCTCCAGCCAATAAACTACTAGAGAATACAATTAAATACCGACTTCTTTTAAGAGATACCCCGAGCGACTGGGCATATTTTTCACCCAGAAGTAAGCTGTTGAGGTTTTTAATTGCAAAAACAGCCATGACAAGTCCTATGAAAATTACAGAACTTAGTATTTTTAATTCAGAAGTATTAATATTACCCAAGCTTCCAAAAGACCAAAAGATATATTTTTGCAAGGCTTCTTTACTTCCAAAAAACATTAAAATATTTACAATTGCGNCTGTAAAACTCCCAAACATTAACCCTAAGATTAAAAGAGAAGTACTGTTGTTTAGTCTTATTGATGCTAAAAGAATTACACTAAATACTNCCAAACTACCNANGCTTGCAGCAATCATGATTGCCNANCGAAACCCTAATTCTCCANAGGCAAACCAACTTCCAAAGACTGAACTTCCCATGATAAGTAAAGCAACTCCTAGACTTGCTCCNGAGCTGATTCCGAGGACATAGGGGCCAGCCAAAGGGTTTCTGAAGTAAGTNTGCATCATNAGCCCACAAACGCCTAAACTTCCNCCTGTAAGTATTGCTGTTATTGCTTTGGGAATCCTATAGTCCAAAAGTATGTATTCAAAAGTTGGCTTTGTTGTTGGGTAGCCCAGCGTAATTTTGATTGCTTCCCAAAGGGGAATATCAACTGAACCAAGACTTAAATTAAAAATAATACACAGGAATAACAATCCAATTAGGAAGATGAAAAAGCCTCTGTAATTTCTAATTTCAATCATTTAAGGGTAAGAAATAAGTTGGTTTATATGATTTGACTAATTCTGGGTAAAGATGATGAATTATGTCTTTTAAAACAAGGTCTGGATGACAAGCTCCAGATTCAAAAAATAAAATCCCTCCNGTACTCCCTTTTGTTAGCGAATAGGTAAAAATATTTTTTNCTTTAGCAGCTTTAAATCTAGAATATAGANCATGTTCNTGATTTAGAATAGAGTAGGAGGTGTGTTGCCCTGGAGCGAACCAAAAATCNGCATCTTGTCCTTGNTCCAGAACAGCTTCTACACTAAGTGCTAAGCTTCCAGAATTCGTATCTTCTTTCCACAAATAATTTGTTTTTGCGTCCTCCAAAAGATTNGCTAAATAACTATTTCCTCCAGGAAGATACCAAGNGTCTTGATATATTGCGCCGGCTAGAATTGTGGGTCTATTNGTTATATTATTCACNAAATTCTTAGCTGTTATATATTTTTTTTCAGTTTCTAAAAACAATAAATTAGCTTCTTCTTTTTTTCCAACCAATGCCCCAAATACCTTAATCCATTCTGCTCTTCCCAAAGGGTTTTGTTCATTCCATTCGCCTATAAAAACTGAAGGAATTCCCCTTTCATTAAAACGTTTCAAGGAATTGTCTATACTCTCGACACCAAAACTTAAGATTAAATTTGGATTTAAATCGATTACCCTCTCAACATTCATTTGCTGACTTTGTCCTACGTCAATTATTTTTCCTTGTTTAATTCTCTCTTGTACTTTTGGTGACGAAATGTATTTTGGTTCAGAAAAACCTACAAGAATTTCGGTAGCATTTAGTTCTTCTAAAAAAGCAATATGGGTTGTTGAAGTCGCTACAAGTCGATTGATAGGGACTCTAATAATGCCTTCATATTTAACATCTTTTGGAGGTTGTACATTATTTGGTAATAAAACATACTCAAAAACCTTTTGAGAATTAGGAACTATGTTTTTTAATGTAAGAATGTCATATTCTCCTTTATTTTCAATTGAAAATCCTCGGGCGTACTTAGCTAGATTTATAACCCCAGATTGCTTTTGGGGTGCTTTGCATCCATAAAGTAAACAACCGAATAATATAAAAGCATAAATCTTTTTCACAAGGCATAAAATTACAGCTAATTTTTAGTTCCAATAAAATTGTTTGTTTTTATTTTAAATCCTAGAATTAGTTTATTTTTGAGGCATAATTTGGTTCTTGATTTTTTCAAGATTAAAAGGGAATTTGGTTAGAATCCAAAACTGTTCCCGCAACTGTAAGCTTTAGCCTCCATTTGAGGTTTTATTAATGCTTCGCCACTGTTCAAAGAATGGGAAGGTCGTTAAGTAAAGCAAGTCAGGATACCTGCCATTTTATAATGTTTTAAAGTCTTCGGGATAAGGATTTTGAGTCATTTATATTTTGTTTGTCCTTTTAATGCTTTGTTTATGTACCCTAAATTTTATATATGTGGCTTAATGCTGCTTAATGCTTTCTTGGGATTTTCTCAAGAAAATCAATCTTCAGTTGAAGATGATCCTTTAAAAGAAAACACTTTATTAGAAGAAGTTGTTGTTGTCGATTCTAGGTTTGAAATTAAACGTTCACAATCGGGTAAGAATGTGATTAAAATTTCTGAAAAAGAGTTGAAGAACTTTCAAGGTCGAAACCTATCTGAATTATTACAAACCTATGGTGGAATTAATATAATAGGTAGTCGATCTGCTGCTGGTCAAAACCTTAATTTTTCAATTCGTGGGGGTCGTAATCGACAAGTTTTAATTTTAATCGATGGGGTTCGTGTTTCTGATCCTTCTAGGATCGACAATGACTTTGATTTAAATTTCTTAAACTTATCAGATGTTGTTTCCATAGAAATTATAAAAGGAGCTGCGAGTACCCTTTATGGAAGTTCAGCCTCTACCGGAGTTGTTAATATAACCACAAGAAAATTCACTAAAAAACTTACGGTTGATTTAGGCTCGACCGTTGGATCACATCAAGCGGCTAACACTTCCCTTAATAGATTTAGTTACCTTTCTAATTTTGCTACTATTTATGGTGTTCAAAAGGGGTTTTTTTATAAGGTTAACCTTGCTTCTCGAATCATAGATGGCCTGAGTTCTGTAAGTTTGGGAGAAGAACTTGATCGGTTTTACCGAACTAATTTTGGATTTCAGTTGGGTAAAAAGCAAAAAGCATTAGCTTGGAATTTCACTTATAACAAAGATCATATTGTTTCAGATTATGATAATGTTTTTCCAGTTGAGGATGCTGATTTTGTTTTAATAACAAAATTTGAAAGAATTTCATTCAAGTCCTCTTATTCTTATGCTAAAGGAAGTGTTCATGCTACGTTTGGTTTTCAGAATACAGATCGTGATTTCCAAGATAGTTTTCCGAGAATTTCACGAGCTTCAAACCTTACCTTAGATGTTTTTAATAAGTATATAATTCAGGATAAGTTTTATGCCATTTTTGGGTATGCCCACCAAAGGTCATCTTATAGAGGTGTTCCCGCAGTTGATCAGAACGATGCATATTTTAATCTGGTTTATTTATCACCTTTTGGATTGAATATTAATGCCGGTATAAGACTCAATGTTCATGAAACTTACGGGAATCATCAAACCTATAGTGTTAACCCAAGCTATTCATTTCAATTAGCAAATGAAAACCGTTTGAAACTATTTTCATCTTTAAGTTCTGCGTTTATTCCCCCGAGTCTTTATCAACTATATGATTCTTATTCAGGTAATTTAGATTTAAAACCAGAAGAGAACACCACTTTTGAGTTTGGCTCTGAATGGAGTAGTGCTAAAAACTCAAAAGCATCCCTTGTGTTTTTTAAAAGAACAGAAAACCCGACTCTTGTTTATGATTATACAACATATCGTTATGGAAATTATGTAAATAAAGTTACTTATGAAGGTTTTGAGTTTGAATATAAAAACAAGATTTTTGCTGCTGTAGATTTACGATTTAACTATACGTATAATGAAACCACATCGGGCAACTTAATTAACCTTCCAAAGCATGCGTTTGGTGGGGTTTTAGATTATGATTTAAGCGCTTTGTTTCATTTTAACGCGAGTGTGCAGCATATTGGAAGTAGGAGAAGTCTGAGTGACTCAAAATTAAATCCATACACACTTTTTGATTATAAATTGACTCGTACTTTTTTAGATCAAAAGTTAACTGCCTTTTTTATTATAACCAATGCGTTAGATGCTCAATATGTTGAAATTGAAAACTTCAGCACTCAAGGACGTAACTTTAGAATTGGATTTAGTTTTAGTTTTTAAGGATGTCAATATATTTTTCTTGAGGAAAATCAATATGCATTCCATGCTTTGCTTCAAATGTGGGATCTTTCATTAGAGGAAAACTAGTTCCTTTTGGAATACTGTATCTTCCGGAACCTGATATTTGATTTAATGCGGCTGCAAGAAAATTCTCTGTTGGATCTCCAAGCACCCCTAAATCAGACGCATACTCATTCAGTGCCGTATTTGGAACTAAACCATCAGAATAATCTGCAAAGCCCTCACTGTTAGCAATTTTAAGGACAATAGGTTGCATTGCATAGGTGTGATCAGGGTTTTTGGTTCCTTCATTGTCTATGTAATCATAGATGCTTATTGACCCCACATTTTTACCTACTGTAGTTTCACCAATCTGAACAACATTTATATGTGGAGCCAGTCCGTTAATCAATAGTTCACTAGCAGAAGCGCTTCTTTTGGTAGTTAAAATATATACGGTAGATAAATTCAATCCAGGTAAAGAAGCTCCATCAACAGTAGCATTTGTGAAATAGTTATTTAATTCACGGTCATCATCTGGGTCCGAATTATTGTTTAAATCATCGAAATAGTCCATGAGTTTGGAATTCCATAATTGTTGTGCGAAAATTTCGTTAGTAAACTGACCGGTAATCATACTTGCTAGGTAGGCACAGGTTCTTACAGAACCACCCCCGTTATATCTTAAGTCAAGAACTAAGTCCGTAATGTTTTGAGAAGCAAAATCAGAAAATACTTGTATGAGCTGATCATCAAAACTAGCAACAAATTGGTTATACATTAAATATCCAACGCTTCTGTCCCCTGCTTCGAGTATAATATTTTTGTGAATTGGATTTTCTTGAAAGTTTTCTACCTTATCTAGAACTACTGATCCACCCGTGCTTTCAAATATTTGTGTATCCTGATTGTAACTTGCCAAGCCTACGGTATAAGTCATTAAATCACCATAAAGCAATTGTACATAATTCTCAACACTTAAATCTCTTCCATTAATAGAGGTGATTAAGTTTCCCCGCTCAATTCCTTTTGCGGCAGCATCTGATTCAGGTAAAACATAGGTAACTACTGCTACCAATTCATTACAGGTTTGGCATTGTCTAGTAACATAAAACTTCATTCCGTTTGAGGCAGATATTCCGGCCAGTTGATTTTGAAGGTCTACATAGTTTTCTTCAATCCAACTAAAACGATCATCTTCATGATTTAAGCTGTCAAAAAAGTCAGAGGGGTCTACTACACTTCCCAAGAAAGTATTGTATTCTGCTGCGTTAGTGGTTTTAGAATCGGCTAATTCATCTACTTCTTCTTGCCAGTAGTAATATTGGTTTAATCCCTTCCAAATATAATCATTGATTTCAAGGTTAGCAACGGGTTCCGTTGGAGTAGAAGTGGTGGTTGTAGTTGTAGTCGATGCTGAGGTATCTGCAGGGATGTTGATTATAGCATCATCTCGATCCTCAGAGGCACAACCAATTGATGAAATAGTAATTCCCAAAAGGCAGCAATAAAATATCTTCTTCATAGTATCAATAATTAAACAATAATAATAGTTTTACTTTTCTAAAAAGTAAATTTAAGGAACTCTTTCGAATAATAATACATTTTAAAATATATCCTTATACTTGTACTATCAAAAAACACTCCAAATGAACAAATGCGCTTTTTTATTATTTATAGTATTCAATTTTAGCCAAGTAACAGCTCAGGATGTTTTTCAAAAGTATCAAAAAAATCCGGATGCATCATACCTCAGTGTAAGCCCAAAAATGTTTGAAATGCTAGGAAAGCTATCTATTAATACAGGAGACCCTAAAATGGATGGTTTTATTGAAATGGTCAAAAGCATGAAGCATTTCAGGGTATTAAGCACCAAAAATCTGAGTATAGCTCAAGATATGGAAACCTGGTTAAAGTATCAATTAGCACAAACAGATTTGGAATCTGTTATGAATATTTCTGAGCAAGAAGTTGAAGTTCAGTTCTGTGTAGTTTATGGGTCTGATGATTCTAGAGTAGACCGTTTGGTTATGTATGTAAGCGGTGCTCAAAAGATAGCAGATCAAGAAGGTTTAGAGCTTTCTAATTTAGATTTCATACTCCTCTCGATTGAAGGTAATATTGATTTAGAACAAGTAGCCGTCTTAACTGAAATTATAGATATTCCAGGGGGTAATTTCTTAAAAAAGATTAATTAGATCCCCGTATAATTAAAAGGAGTGATCTTTCTTAATTCTACTTTTATCTTAGTGTCAATATCAAGCTCATCAATAAAGCTATGTAACGATTCTTGATTTATCTCTTGATTAGTTCTTGTTAGCCCTTTAAGAGCTTCATAAGGATTAGGATATCCTTCACGTCTAAGAATTGTTTGAATTGCCTCTGCAACTACGGCCCAATTTTCACTAAGATCTTTTTCAATCTTTTCCTTGTTCAATAATAGTTTGCTAAGTCCTTTTTGAGTTGAAAGAAACCCAATAAGTGAATGTCCAAAGGGTATTCCTATGTTTCTAAGAACAGTACTATCTGTAAGATCTCTTTGGAGTCTTGAAATTGGTAATTTTCCTGCAAAATATTCGAAAAGTGCGTTGGCAATTCCTAAGTTACCTTCAGAGTTTTCAAAGTCTATAGGGTTTACTTTGTGCGGCATTGCAGAAGACCCTACCTCTCCGTCAAGAATTTTTTGTTTAAAATAATCCATAGAAATGTAGGTCCAAAAATCTCTATCTAGGTCAATTACTATTGTATTAATTCTTTTGAGGCAGTCACAAAGAGCAGCAAAAAAATCATAATGTTCAATTTGAGTAGTAGGAAAAGAATGGTGTAAACCTAGGCTGTCTTCTACAAAATGAGTTCCAAATGACTTCCAGTCTAATTCAGGATATGCAACGTGGTGTGCATTGAAATTCCCTGTTGCACCTCCAAATTTTGCTGCATTTGGTATATTGAGTAAAGATTTTCTTTGATTTTCAATTCGATTTATAAATACATCAATTTCTTTTCCTAATCTAGTTGGAGAGGCTGGTTGTCCATGAGTACGTGCCAAAAGCGGAATTTCACTATATTCTTCTGATAAAAGTTTAAGGGCATCGATCAAACTACCTAATTCTGGTAAGTAAGCTTTTTCTATCGCCTCTTTTATTGATAAAGGGATAGCGGTATTATTAATGTCTTGAGAAGTTAATCCGAAATGAATAAACTCTTTGTATTCTTGAAGCTCTAGTTTGTCAAATTCTTTTTTAATAAAATACTCAACAGCTTTTACATCGTGATTAGTAGTTTTTTCTATTGCTTTAATTTCGAGAGCGTCATCTGCCGTAAAATGTTGATAGATGGACCTTAATTCTTGGAAAAGAGAAGGGTTAAATGATTTTAGTTGTGGAAGTGGAAGTTCACATAATGCTATGAAATATTCTATTTCAACCCGAACTCTATATCGTATAAGTGCTTCTTCAGAAAAGAATGGAGAAAGGTTTTTAGTCTTTACTCTGTACCGACCGTCTATAGGTGATATTGCATTGAGTGTATTGAGTTTCATAACTTCTTATTAGAATTGCAAAGATACGGTTCTTATGCCAAAATAGAAATCAAAATGGTAGGATTTGTCTAAGTGTTGCCTTAAATACAGGCGAATTTTTTGGAAGTTCCCACTCAATAAATGATTTTAATTCCTCTATAATCCATCCGTTATGATCTTTGAAATAGATTAGTGTTTTTTAGATTAAATACTTTTGGTGCAACCTTTTTGGCTTCTTGGAGCTAATTAAAGCAACAGGCAACAATTATATCAATTTGAGTAGTACTCAGTTGGGCTCTGTTTTTTTGTTTTCAAAATAACAATAAAGTATTTTAGCAAAAGGTTTGCGCTTGATTTCGTGTTTTTGATTTCCAAGTGCATTTAAAAACGGGTAGATATATAGCTTTATTTCTATGACTTCATCTATTAAAACTAATTGTTCAAATACCCAGTAAGCGACTATGTTTTCTCGATCTTGTTTTTTTGAAAAAGCTAAATCAATAAGTTCTTGCTTTAGCTCAGGATTTTTTTTTAATGAGGAACGTTCCTTTCTTTCTTCATTGGAAGCTGAATAAGACCTTAATGCTTCTTTAAGTAAAGAAGAGTTCTGTTTACAGCTGTAGAATTTTAAACTCTTCATAACAACCGCTAATGGCTTCTAATATTTGAAGGTCATTTGCCTCTGAAATGAAGGCTTTAGAGTAGTTGCAGTTTCT
>JGI20160J14292_10003142_pt1 | contig 12744 bp, 10 predicted proteins | sample COG_10_FD_14292 | JGI IMG/M metagenome (IMG submission 14292) | reverse complement strand
TTATTATTGAATAACCTTTCTTTACGGCCAGCAATAAGATTGAGCATTTGAAAATACTCATAATCAGGATGATATTGTAAGCCGATTACCTCAGAATTTCCTGCATTAAAGATTACACCCATTACATTATTAACTTTATCACTTGATAAAAGAATAGCATCCTTTGGTAGATCGCTTACTTCATCAAAATTAAATGCTGGTGATGTAAAAATATTTTTTTTATCTTTGTAGATAAAATGTTTCTGACCTTCGTTATTTATAACCACGTTTGATGCAATTCCAATATGTGCACCATTTTTTCCAGGGTTTACTTTGCCCCCTGCTGCCGTTGAACAAACTTGTAATCCCCAACAAATTGCTAAAATCTTATTTTTATTATTAAAACAATTTGATGCAAAATTGATGTGTTTTTTAATTACTTCTGTCATATCATTTAGTCTCATGGCACCACCAGTAAAAACTATACCATTATAGTTGCTCATATTTTTTATAGCATTGGCTGTCTCATTATCATTGCCAGGATTAATGATTTCTATATTTGTTGTCGGTTCTATTTTTAAAATTAAGTTTTTTAAATTGTCTGCTGCAGAGGCACCAGCAGCTTTAATAAAAAATTCACTATCTTCTTTAATATTTCCTTCAACAATTAAAATATTTAAATCCATTATTTAAAACAATTCACCAGTCATACTATGTTGGTACATAATTTTCATATCATTCTCAGTCAATTTTTTTGGATTTCCACCCGTAGATGGATCAGCTAATGCCATTTTTGACAGTCTATCAAGATCAAAATCTTTCTCCTCTATCACTTCTGATAATTTGTGTGGCATGTCTAGTTTTTTTCTTAAATCCAATACCCACTGAATAAAACTATTAAAAGAACAGTCTTTAAATTCCAAGTAATCACATATCTTAATTATTTTTTTTTCTATTACATCTTTGTTGTAAGTTAAAACGTAAGGCATAAATATTGCGTTTGATAAACCATGATGAATATTATTTAAGGCATTCACAGGATGGCTTAATGAGTGAATTGCTCCTAAACCTTTTTGAAAAGCGGTTGATCCCATACTAGCTGCTGTTAACATATTTTGTCGTGCTTCAATGTTTGAACCATTATTAACAGCTTCCAATAACCATTCATTTATTATTCTAATACCCTCTAAAGCAATACCATCAGCCATTGGATGATAACCAGGAGCACAGTAAGCTTCAAGATTATGAGCAAGTGCATCCATACCAGTTGCAGCAGTTAATTTAGAAGGAAGTCCAACTGTTAAAACTGGATCTAAAATTACAATAGAAGGTAAAAATTTTGGATGAAAAATAATATTTTTGACACCAGTTTCTTCATTTAAAATTACAGATGCGCGACCTGTTTCTGAGCCTGTTCCAGCAGTAGTAGGAACTGCAATAATGGGTGCAATTTTATCTGCATTTGCTTTCGTCCAATTATCACCTACATCTTCAAAATCCCAAATAGGAAGTGTTTGACCTGACATAAATGCAACTGCTTTACCAACATCTAGGCCACTTCCGCCTCCAAAAGCAATTACCCCATCACAATTATTTTTTTTGAAACTTTCTACACCTTCGTTAACATTATTACCAGTTGGGTTTCCAACAACATTTGAATATAATTTAGTGCTTATATTTTTTTCTTTTAGTATTGATAAAGTATTTTTTACTATTTCGGTTTCTGCTAAACCTTTATCTGTAACTAGTAATGGTTTGGTAATACCTAAACTTCACAAGCCATTGCAATATCATTTATTCTATTTTCACCTACCCACATTGTTGTTGGGTAATTCCAGTTGTATTTTTGCATAATAATATTTAGTGTTATATGAAATTATATGATGTATATCATTTTCTTTATAAATTTTAACTAAATTAATTATGCAAAAAACTATTACGCCTATTGATAATACTATCTATGTTGAAAGAGAATATCATTCAGACAAAATTGAACAAACCATAGATAATTCAATGAAAGCTCAAAAAACTTGGGCCGAACTAGAGGTGAAAGAGAGGGTTAGACTATTAGCAAATTTTGTTAAAGATTTTTTATCTAAAGGTGACTTGATAAGTGAAGAACTGACTAGACAAGTAGGTAGACCTATTTCACAAACGAAAAGTGAATTAAATGGTTTTAAAGAAAGAGCTGACTACATGTTGTCAATTGCAGAAAAGAAATTAGAAAATATTGATGTCAGTAAAGATGGCAATTTCAAAAGTTATATTAAAAGAAGAGCTCTTGGATTGGTATTTGTTATTGCACCTTGGAACTACCCCTATCTTGTTGCTGTTAATTCTATAATTCCAGCTATGGCTTCTGGAAATACGGTTATTCTAAAGCACTCTGCACAAACACCTTTGTGTGCTGAACAGCTATACGAGTCAGCAAAAAAAACTTTGCCGAAAGATGTTTTTAATTATCTACATTTAAATCATGAAGATGGATTAAAAGTTGTTTCAGATAAACGAATTAATTTTGTGTCATTTACTGGCTCAGTAAAAGCTGGATATGATGTGCAAAGAGCAACACACACCAAGTTCATAGATATGGCTTTAGAGCTAGGTGGTAAAGATCCAGCATACGCAAGACACGACTGTGATTTAGAAAAAACAGTTGAGAATTTAGTAGATGGGTCTTTTTTTAATTCTGGTCAATCTTGTTGTGGAATTGAAAGAATTTATGTNGATGAAAAAATTTATAATAATTTCATAGAATTNTTTGCTTTAAAAACCCATAATTACAAACTTGGAAATCCTTTAAATAAAGAGACTAATTTAGGTCCAGTTGTCAAATTATCAGCCGCTGATTTTATTATAAATCAAATGAATAGCGCTATTAGCAAGGGTGCAAAGAAAATGATTGATGATAGTAAATTCGATTTTCCTAATGAACATAAAAATTATTTAGTACCTCAGGTGTTGATTGACGTTAATCATGATATGAGTTTTATGACAGAGGAAACTTTTGGGCCATGTGTTGGTATAATGAAAGTCAAAGATGAAAACGAGGCTATAAAATTGATGAATGACAGTCCTTATGGTTTAACAGCGTCTATTTGGACTAAGGATATGGCTATAGCTGAAAAAATAGGTAACCAAGTTCAAACTGGTACATTTTATATGAACAGATGTGATTATTTAGATCCAGCACTTTCTTGGACTGGTGTTAAAGAAACTGGAAAAGGCTGCTCACTATCTGAGATTGCTTATGAAAAGTTAACAGCTCCAAAAAGTTTTCATTTAAGAAAAGAACAATAACATGCAATTAGGTTATAAAGGAAAATCAGCAATCATTACTGGTGCATCTGGGGGAATGGGTTTGGAGATTTCTAAAAAATTATCTCAAAATAATATTTCTGTTTTAATGCTGGATCTTAAAAAGCCTAGTAATGATTTTTTGAAAAAGAATAAAAATTGTGAATTTAAAAAAGTAGACGTAACAAATTTTAAATTGATGAAAACTCATATTGATAAATTTTACAAAAAAAATAAGAGAATAGATTATTTGGTGAATACAACTGGTGTTCTTTGGTTTGATAAAGACATATCTGCCGTAAATATAGAAGATAAAATTTGGGATAAAGTTTTTCAAATCAATTTAAAGTCTATGGTTTTTCTATCAAAAATTATTGTTCCTAAAATGATTAAAAATAATTTTGGATCTATGGTTCATGTTTCCTCTATAGACGCCTTATCAGGTGACGATAAACCACAAGATGCATATGGTGCTTCAAAAGCTGCTATGATTAGACTTTCTAAATCTTTTGCCATACAGTTTGCAAGCAACAAAATTAGATCAAATATAATTTTACCTGGACCAATTGATACTGGAATGCAAATCAGATGGAAAAAAAATCCTAAAGCAAAAAAAAATTTAGAAAAATTTATCCCATTAAATAAAGTTGGTAAACCTCAAGATATATCAAATGCTTGTATGTTTTTATTAAGTGATGAAGCTAGTTATATTACTGGAACTGAACTGATTGTTGATGGTGGCATTACATCAAAGCCTTAGTTTTAATTAGGCGCCTTAATAATAAAAGGCGCCTAAAATAATAATTTCTATCTGTAAGGATATCCTGCTTTATCCATTGTTGAAGCATATGCTTTAAATGCATCAACAACTTTTTTAGCCCGAGGACTAATTTTAGAAGTATCATCCCAAAACTTTTTGGAATCTTCTACAACTCTTCCCCATTCATTGTCAGGTAAACTTGTAAGCTCCATTTTTTTACCTTCAACACGAAGTTTAGCTTCACCGCCCCAATACCAAACTTGTCTATAATAATGAGAGTCATTGATAGACATTCTGTAAAGTGCTTGAAGTTTAGGACTTAATTTATCCCAGCTTTTTTGGTTAGCAAAATAAGAACCAAACCAAGCTCCAGTAACAGAGTTGGTTAATGCATATTTGCAAATATCAGCCCAACCCACTTCATATGCTTCTGTAAATCCACACCAGCATACTCCATCAAGTTCTCCTGTTTGCATAGCAACTTCAACATCATCCCATGGAACCGTTACAGGAATTAAGCCATATTGAGCTAAGAATTTACCAGCTGTAGGGACACCAAATACTCTTAATCCTTTCATATCTGCTAATGAAGTAACTTTCTTCTTAACAGTGAAAAGATGACATGGATCCCAGGCACTAGTGCTTAACCACTTAACACCTTTAACCTCGCTATAAGCTTCATCCCAAATTTCATTTAAACCATAATATTTAAATAAAGCCGGAACATCCAAACTGTATCTAGTTGCAAATGGAAAGTATCCTCCAAACACAGAAATATCTACTGGAGATCCCATTGTAGCATCATCACTTTGTACCGCATCAAGTGTACCAGCCTGCATAGCTCTAAACAGCTCATCAGTTGGAACTAATTGATCGGCATAATAAAGCTCAATTTCCATTTCACCATGAGCAGCTTTATTAAATGCTTCTATTTGTGGTTTGATAACGTGTGCACCAAGAGGAGCTCCAGAATAGGTCTGTAATCTCCACTTTATTGGATTTGTTGCAGAGAAAGCATAAGGTGCTTTAACTGTAGTAGCACCTGCGGCTCCTAAAGTTAGTAAACCTGCTTTCTTAATAAACGATCGTCTTTTGTTCGTTATTATTTTTTTATCTTTTTTCACGTGGTCTCCTTTACGTAAGTTGAGTTAAAAGCATATTATAAAATCAAAAGACATGAAACTTAATATTTCATCTTTTAATTGACAAATTTTACAAAAAAAATTTTTTTTAAACTGTGAGTTGAATATTATCTAGACAGATATTTTTCAGGAAGATAAGTGGCTATCTCTGGGAAAATCATAACTATAGCAAGACCAAAAACCATTATTAATACAAATGGAACAATTGAACTATAAATATCTTGTAAAGAAATTTCTTTTGGTGCCATGGCTCTCATTAAAAATAAATTATATCCAAATGGTGGAGTCATATAAGCAATCTGACAAGTTATGGTGTAAAGAACACCATACCAAATTGGATCAAATCCTAATGCAATAATTAAAGGTACATAAAGAGGTGCTACTATAACTAACATAGCTGTATCATCTAAAAACATTCCCATAAGAATATAAGAAAGTTGCATCATGATTAAAACACCCCATGGTGAAAGTTGCCATCTTTCAATAAATAAAGTTTCAATAGCTCTTCCTGCTCCTAAGCCGTCAAAAACAGCGCCGAAAGTTAATGCTGCTAATATGATCCACATAAACATACAAGAAACACCCAAGGTCTTTCTTAAAGTTGTATCTAATACTTTTCTATTTAATCTTTTTTTATAAATAGAAGCCAATGTTGCTAGTAAAGCACCTACGGCAGAACATTCAACTAAACTTGCAATACCCATTAAGAATAATCCTGTCATAAGAAAAAAAATTAGAAAAGGTATAACTCCAGCTTTAAGTAATTTAATTTTTTCTAAAGTTGAAATGTTTCTATCTTTTTTGGGTAAAGGGGGCCCAAGTTCTGGCTGTAATCTACATCTCACATAAATATAAATTAAAAATAAAGTAGCCATTAATAAGCCTGGTAAAATTCCTGCCATCCATAATTTACTAACTGGTTGACGTGCAATCATTCCGTATAAGACCATGACTACACTTGGTGGAATTAAAATACCTAACGAACTACCTGCCTGAACAACTCCTGTGATCATTCTTTTATCGTAATTTCTTTTTAACATTTCAGGTATTGCTATAGTTGCACCTATTGCCATACCAGCAACACTTAAGCCATTCATTGCAGAAATTGCGACCATCATAAACATTGTACCAATAGCTAGTCCTCCTTTTAATCCACCAAATAAAACATGAAACATTTTATAAAGATCACTTGCAATGCCTGACTCTGAGATCATAAAACCCATGTAAATAAATAATGGTAAAGTTAACATTGGATACCATTTGAACAGTTTCCANGTAGCCGTGTAAGGCATTTCAAGCGAACCATCGCCCCAAACTAGNAATGCTGAAGCNGCAGCAACAAATCCAATAGCACCAAATACTCTTTGTCCTGTGAACATCATAACAAGCATTGTTATAAACATGAAAAGAGCAATAAATTCGTAACTTAAATATTGAGCTAGCATAGTTATATCTTTCTATTTCTTACGTTAGCTATATTCTTAAACAATGATGAAAATGCTTGAAGTAACATCAGCAAAATTCCTATTAACATTAAGGTTTTGATTGGCCAAACATAGGGGGCCCAAGCGGTAAAAAGTTTTTGTTTTGTCTCAATTGTATAAATTAAACTTGTGATAGATCCAAAAAATAAAATAGCTAAATAGAAAATAAGAAAAAAACTTGTAAAGATATCCATTTTAGCTTTTCCTTTTTTTGATAATTTTCCATAAAACAAATCCATTCTCACATGATCATCAGCTAACATGGAATATCCACCACCCAAAAGATAGTATGCTGTTATTGTAAATTGAGCCATCTCAATAATCCACATCAATGGAAAATTAATTATGTTTCTTGTAATAAAAGATAAAATTAAAAGGAACATCATGAAGAAAACTCCATACATTACAAATCTACCNACTTTGGTACAAATCGTATCTACTACATTTACATAAATTGAAANTATTTTTGGCATTAAAATCTAAAATTTATAATTCATATAGAAAACTCAATCAAACTTTAATTATTTCCTTTATTGACTGATAAATACTTAAATATCATTTACCAATTGATTTCTAATTTTTTATTTTCACAGATAGTATTTAACATACTAAACATTAATGGAAAATTTTTACTATTTAGATCTTCTAATATTCTTGGGCCTATTTCTAAAGCAAGTTGAGCTCCCTCAACGGTAATGTCTTTCATAAACTTTTCTTTCGCATCATTATACAAATGACCTTCACCTAAATATTTTCCCATTAAACTATTTCTTCCCCCTATTGCACTTACATATAAATCACCAAGACCTGCTAAACCATAAACCGTTTCTTCTTTGCCTCCGTAGTGAGATACAAATTCAACCATTTCAGAAATTGATCTATGAATTAGTGAAGCTGCTGTATTTAGAAAATATTTAGACTGAATTTCTTTTGAAGCTTTTGAATTACTTAATCCCTCTGACGCACCTATTAGCATTGAATATATATTTTTAATTGCTCCAGATAATTCTACTCCAGTAATATCTTCTGAAATTTCAGTAGAGTAATAATTAGTTGAAATCATATCTTTCAATGATTGGCATGCCTTAATATTTCTATTAGCAATTACAGTTCCTGTTCTCATTTTATTTGCTAAACCTGCAGCTAAGCAAGGACCTTTAATTGCTGAAATATTAATTTCTGTGTGACCATCTTTTTCTAAAAGATTTTTAATTTTATCTGACAATGTGGTTAGTTCATTATTAACTATAGATAAACCTTTAGTTAACAAAACAATTGGCAGGTTTTTTTTATAACTTTTAGATATTTGCTTTACAAACCACTCAATTCCTATCGAGCTTATTCCCGCAACAATTAAATCTACATCTTTTTCTAATACAGACTGTAACTCATTAAACTGTTTGAATTTTATTTCTTTTGGTAGTTTAGTTTTTAATCCAGGGTGTAAATAATCATTAGCAATAATATTATTTATCAAATTATCCTCTAAATGAGTTCCAACAATTGTAACAATATTTTTATTTTCAACACATGGGACTGCAAAAGCAGAACCCATGGCACCAGCACCAATTATAATTATTTTTTTCATAGGCTAATATTAAGCTAAACTTTTCTAGCTAATTGTTGCAACCCTTGCAAGATGTTATCTTAAAATTGATAGTTATTTTCTTTTATTTTCTAATATTTTATGAATAAATTAAAAATATAAATTTATAAATCTGGAGATATTTAAATGACAAAAATTGCTATTATTGGTGCTGGTCCTTGTGGGTTATCTATGTTGAGATCGTTTGAACAAGCTGAAAAAAAAGGTGAAAAAATACCTGAAATAGTTTGTTTTGATAAGCAAGATGACTGGGGTGGCCTTTGGAATTATAGTTGGAGAACTGGTTCTGATCAGTATGGAGATCCTGTTCCAAATAGTATGTATAGGTATCTTTGGTCAAATGGTCCTAAAGAATGTTTAGAATTTGCGGACTATTCATTTGATGAACATTTTGGAAAACCAATTCCATCTTTCCCACCTAGAGAAGTTTTATATGATTATATTTTAGGCAGAGTAAAAAAAGGAAATTTAAAAGATAAAATAAAGTTCAATACAACTGTTACTAACTTAACTTATAATAATGATAATTTCGAACTCACATATAGAAACAAAAAAGATGACTCAATTTTAAAAGACTCATTTGATTATGTCGTTGTATCAACAGGACACTTTTCGATTCCATTTATACCTGAATATCCTGGAATGAAATCTTTTCCTGGAAGAATTATGCATTCTCATGATTTTAGAGATGCTGAAGAGTTTAGAGGAAAAAATGTTGTTGTTTTAGGAAGNAGTTATTCTGCAGAAGATGTTGCTCTACAATGTCATAAATATGGAGCAAANAGTGTAACCATAGGTTACAGACATAATCCAATGGGATTTAAATGGCCNAAAGGTATGAAGGAAGTTTATCATTTAGATAAACTTGAAGGNAATAAGGCAATTTTTAAAGANGGACATGAACAAGAAACAGATGCGATAATTCTTTGNACAGGATACCTTCACCATTTCCCTTTTATATCTGAGAATCTTAAGCTTCAAACAACTAACAGATTGTATCCGCCTAAATTATATAAAGGTGTTGTTTGGCAAAACAATCATAAACTAATGTATTTAGGTATGCAGGATCAATTTCACACTTTTAATATGTTTGATTGTCAAGCTTGGTTTGCAAGAGATGTGATTATGAAAAAAATAAAAATTCCAAATGATGCTGAAATAGAAAAAGATATAAACAAATGGGTATCAATGGAAGAAAAACTAGAAAACCCAGATCAAATGATTGACTTTCAAACTGAATATACGAAAGAACTTCATACTTTTTCTGATTATCCAAAAATTGATTTTGAGTTAATTAGAAAACATTTCAAAGAATGGGAGCACCATAAAGTTGAGGATATTATGACTTATAGAAATAAATCTTTTTCTTCACCAGTGACAGGTTCTGTTGGACCAGTTCATCATACACCATGGGCAACTGCAATGGATGACTCTTTAAAAGTTTTTTTAGATCAAAAAAAATAATTATTTGATGTCAACATTATATGATTTTTGTTAACAACCTCAAATCTGCTTCTGACCAAGAGTGGTCATCAACTGAAAAATATCCAGGTGTTAGGTGGAAATTTTTAATTGATGCAGATTTTACTGAAAGTTCTGGGCTTTCACTTGGTTTTGCTGAAATCGCACCAGGTGGTGACTTAGTTCTTCATTACCATGCCCCCTCTGAAATATATGTTGTTACTGATGGCACAGGTGTACTAAATAAATCTGGTAAACTTGAGGAAATTAACAAAGGTGATGTTGTTTACATAGGTAAAAATGAAAAACATGCTTTAAAAAATGAGGGAAAAGAAACCTTAAAATTTTATTGGATTTTTCCAACAGATCGTTTTTCAGAAGTTAAATATCTTTACTAATTTATTCCAAGATGTTTTTTTCTTTGATCTACCCAAGTTCTAATTAGATTATCAAAAATCAATCCTATAAACGCAACACAGATCCCAAGTGTAAGTCCTATTCCTGCGCCTTTTTTATCTGATAATGCTTTTAAAATATATTGTCCTAAATCTTCTGTTCCAATAAAAGCCCCTATAATCACCATAAATAGAGCAAATACAATTGTTTGATTTAATCCAAGCATCATATGAGGAAAAGCTAGAGGGAACTCTATTTTAAATAGTCTTTGAAATTTTGTTACACCTGACATTGTTGCTGCATCATGCAAAGCAGTAGGAACACTTCTAAGACCTTCTATAGTATATCTTGTTGCAGGTATTGTTGCATAAACTATCACTGCAATTAAAACCGAAGTATCAGTTATTCCAAAAAGCATCATCACAGGTATTAAATATACAAATGATGGAAAAGTTTGAAAAATATCACAAACACCCAACATAAAACTTGCAGAATTTTTATTTTGAAAACATAAAGTTCCAACCGTAAATCCAATTATACAAGATATAATAACTCCAAAAGTTGCCATGTACGTAGTAACTAAGGCCCTATCCCACCAAGGGCTTAAAGCAATAAATAATGTTAAACCACAAACTACTAAAGCAGAACGAATTCCCCCAATTATATATCCTGCTCCAACAACTAATACTAATGTAGCTACAGCTGGCATTCTTAAATATAAAGCACGCATCGGCTGAAGCACATCTACAATCAACCAAGTGTTAAATGCTTTTATATACACAAAAAATGTATCAAAAATCCAATCAACGCCTTTATTCCAAAAATCAGCTGTTGATATTCCTTTATTATGTGGAACTTCAAAAAGATAATTATAACCCTCTTTAAAATAAAAAGATCCTAGGTAAGCGAATAAAATTCCTAATATTATTGCTGCTGCGAAAAAGAATGTATTTTTATGACGTTGAAAAAAAGTCAAGTTACCAAAATAATCAATTTGTTTATTGGCCCACGCTAATGACATTTTATCTAATAATATAGCAATCAAACTAATACATAATCCAGCTTCTAATGCTAATCCGATGTTAAGCTGATTTAATGCTAATAATAAATTAAATCCCAAACCTTTTGCTCCAATAAAAGCTGAAATTACAGCCATAGAAAAACACACCATGATGACCTGGTTAACTCCAATTAAAATATCTCTTCTTGCAGTTGGAATTAATACTTTTGTCATTAATTGCCAATTATTACATCCACTCATTCTACCTGCTTCAATAACTTCTGGAGATATTCCTCTAAGTCCTAACAAAGTTAATAATATCATTGGAGGCACCGCAACAACCATAGTTATAATTACTGCAGCATGATCACCGACTCCAAAAAGAACAATCGCTGGAACCAAAACTGCATATTGAGGCATAGTCTGCATTACCAAAAGTATTGGATATAAAGCTTTCTCAACTCTTTTACTTTTAAATGCTGCAATACCTAAACCTAAACCAAAAATAAAAGATAATGGTGCTGCAACCAATATAAAAGAGAGTGTTTGCATTGAAGGTTTCCATTGACCAAAAATAGAAATGTAAATCATCACTAATGCAGCAAAAAATGCTAATCCTTTACCACTGAGCTTGTAAGATAAAATAGTTGCTCCTGCTGCAACGATTGTCCATGGCAATCCTGGTAATTCAGCCCAAGGATTTGCATCTATCCAATCCCAACTAGAAAATGCAACAATAGTATTAAGTCCCCCTAACAAAATCTCTCTAATCAAATCAATAAGAAAAGTCATAAAAGAGGTTACATTTCTTGTAATTTGCAACACTAAAGGTCGAGTTTTAAATTCTTGAGTATCTTCGTTCCAAAACTCCATTGGCATCCACTCATTCATCAAGAAAAATAAGGAGTCGTTTATCCAAATTGGTAGCCATCCTAGAAGTGGGGGCAATCTCCAAAAAACATCAAAAGCGTAATATCTTACCTCTTTACCAAATAAAACGTATGAGCTTTGATTTGGATCTTTAATAAATTCTGCTTGTCCTCTTATAAATTTGTATGTTTCAGGAACATCAATTGCAAAACAGAGTGCAAAAAATACAATTAATAAAAATAACCACTGAAATAACTTGGGGTATTTTTTCATTAATTCCATAATCTAACTATTATTTTTCCGTCCTCCAAAGACTGTATTGATTATTTTTGATGGATTAATAGAACCTATAATCTGGTTATTATTATCTACAACGGCTACTGTTTTTTCTTGGGTTAAAATTTTTTCAGCGACATTTTCTATAATTTCATCTTTTGAAACTTTTAAATCACTTAAGTTATCATTAGTGGTCGCATCCATAACATCTTCTATTAGTAAAACTTTTTCTCTAGGAACTTCTTCAGTAAATTTTCTCACATATTCTGTTGCTGGATTTAAAACAATATTAGCTGGCGTATCTAGTTGCTCAATAATACCATCTTTCATAATCGCAATTCGATCAGCTAGTTTTAGAGCTTCATCAAAATCATGGGTAATAAACATAATTGTTTTCTGTAATTTTTCTTGAAGTCTTAAAAATTCATCTTGCATTTCTTTTCGAATTAAAGGATCTAATGCAGAAAAAGGTT
>JGI20160J14292_10003139_pt1 | contig 12749 bp, 8 predicted proteins | sample COG_10_FD_14292 | JGI IMG/M metagenome (IMG submission 14292) | reverse complement strand
CAATACTATTGTGTTCAGTGAATACTCCAATTCCCATCAACAGCAGAATCTTCCAACTATCATTCACGTTATCCAACTCCATAATTTTAATCACGTGATGTTCGCTTATATTACATGTAAACGGCTTTGAAGTTAATTTATCTTTAGTCCACTTACTAATATGTTCTTTTCTATTAGGAATAAACATATCGTGTAGTTTAATGACTTTTGTAATATTACGCATTTCGTCAATCTTTCTTCTCAAAGCCTTCATTTCAGGTGTAAATCTGTCCTTTGTCATTTTGTTGCTATCCTCACTAATGTCTAATTTATTCAACATATCTTCGAAACTATGTTCCAATTTTTTCAACTCTTCGTTCAGTTTATTATTGAAAGCAATAGACTCATTTAGATCGTTCATAACCTGTTGTGGAATATTGGCGGTTTTAATACATACCTTTGCGACTTTGCTAATGTCTTCTGCCAAGAATATACTTGGTCCATCAGTAAGAGTGTGAGCATCTTCTGTTACCATCTTGGTATTGGAAGCGTAGTTCTTTTTTTTAAGCGATTGAAAATGTTCATAAATAGTGTCCCATTGTTCAATATTGATATTATTTAAGATATCCAAGTAATACTGCTTAATAGTAGTCATATTGATATCAAACATGGATTCGAAATAGTTAGCTACTTGGTAGCGTTCATTCGTAATAACGCCGTCAGTAACATTCGCGTAAGTGACGAAATCAATAATACTTTGAAGATCGAAATATCTAAGTAATGTTTTATTTTGAATACAATGTGCGACACTATTCATAAGTTGTTCGCTATTTTTCCACAACAGATGAGGTAAACAGGTGTAACAGTCGGCATCTGTAATAGGAATGGACTTTTTACAGTCATGACTTACGATAGAATGAACATTTCCTTGAAATCTTGACCGAAAGTCTGAAATAGTTTCGCGTATCTCCTCTTCTTTAGGAAGAGTTGCGGATGATAAAACTACATTCCGAATTTGATTTTGTTGCCAATTTCTTTGTATAAGTGAATGAAGTTCATGTTCTTCTTCGTCCATTGAAATAGTAGGTTCATCCCAGTAGGTAATAATGTTGTTAGTATCTGGTGTAAAAGACATCATATAATACATAGCCGATATATATGACTTTACATCACAAATCATAATTTCTACTTTATCTCCAACACTGTTATCTACTTTTCGAATGCCCCCACTCCTCCAATCTACTGTATAATCAGTTGCGGCATAATAATGGAGTCGAATTCCACTTGCGTCATCGCAATTAAACGCGAGTGCTACTTTTTTGCCGATCGAAATGGCGGATTTTGCTAAGGCCAGACCAACATGTCTTGCGGCACAAATAAAGATAATTTTGTATTTATTGCTCAATCCGATAGGTGTGAGTGTTTTTCCGGTAGCTGTAGGTGCAATATATAATGTAAGACGTGCCTCTTCTGATGGTTGGTTAAATATTGAGAAGATTCTTCTCTGATGGTCAAATAATTTAATATCGCCGTAATTGTTTAGATAATGGTTATTCTCAATTATATTATATCCATTCTTAATTACATTCAAGTAATTAATATCGCCTTGATATTTAGAGAAGATAGAATTGCAGTAATCAATCAAAACGCTATTTTTGTTGGCGATATTTAACTGAATCATTTTGAACAGAGTATAGAAATGGGTTACATATTNATCACTGTTCTTTTGAATAGCATGCGCCATTAAATTAATGATGTCAATTATAATAAACTCATACATATATTTTTTTTTACTTTCCAATGTAGTGTTTGAATTTTCAAGCTTCATTCGTGTCATTTTTTTAATAACAATTTTTTTTTCATTGAATACTGGTAAATCAATATTTATGATTTTGTTTGCGGAATGTAAAGCGCTGACTAAATAATAGTTAAATAGAAATGCATCAAGGTGTTCAGATTTATCTATTTTAAGAATATTAAACAGACTTGATGTTTTATTGTAACTGATATTTGGGTCTGAGAACCCATTTTTGATGAGGAGTAAAATTTCTTTTTCTTCTTCTGAAACGGGAATTTCGATACTTTCCCATTCGAGCTTTGTTAGTTTAGACTGAGTGATTTCCATGTTTACTAAGTATGATTTATTTTATTTAAATTACTTTAATGAAAATCAATTTTTTTAGTAAATGCGTTTAATGGTTTGTATTTTAAAATGTCTAATTCTTTCGAAGTAGTTTTAAACATTTCATCACCATATATGTCCTGTAAACATAACCATTCAAACATACCACCTGGATAAATGTAAACATTCGTAAATCCTAACTTTAGTAACTGATTGTATTTTATATAAATAGTTTCATCGCTATAATTCATTCCGTATATAATGATTAGTATAGACTTAGATTCATTTAGAGCGTTATTTAATACAGTTTCTTCCCCTTTGGAATGTAATGTATTTATAATTAAGCAATGTTGATTTATGTCATTAAGAGTATTTAACAATATAAAGTTATTCGGACTGTTTGTATTTAAAAGCTGAATAACATCCTCATAATTTATTTTAGACAATGATTGATAGTTTCCCATTCATTGAATTATGCGTTTAGATTTTATATGATTTTTTTGCGAAAAATAATTATATACAAATATTATATAATATGCCTTTTACTGAGTATTTTTGTGATGGCTTCGATTGCTCTGCCTCCGTGGTAGTGGCTACATTATATAACAATTTCAGTGATGCTCACGAAACTACAGGAGCTATAACTGATGTGTCTCAATGCTTACTCGAACTGGATCCTATTCTTTTAGATATGAATGAATTTAGAGAATTATTTTATCCTTCCGCAAGTGGATCATTTTCACTTAATGCTGGTCTTCGTGGCTCTGGAGTTACATCATTCAGCGAACAAACCATAAGTGATCAAGACGGAACCCATGAATTTAATCTCATGGATTTTGTTTTATCTTCATATGAAAATGAATTGAATATACAAAGAAACAACATTGCCCCTTTACATTTAATTCAGTTACATAAAGATCTTTCACGATATAGTACAATGTTTGATATTCGCGGTTCAGCATACTCTCTTAAATGGTCTGAGATATTGTCCGTCTTACAGCAATTAGGAGGGCTTAAAAATCCCGATGAATCATTATTATTCAAGATTATATTTAACTATAGAAACACAGTTCTCTCGCCTACTACTCCTATCCAAGTAATATTCAATTATAAAGTAGTTAATATGTTCCCTAACTACTGGCAATTCCGCGGTGGTATTCCCAAACAAAAGATTCATCCCAACAATCCTCTACGTATTACTCCTCAGTTTATTAAACGTGCCGATGGTACAATTCTTAGCAGCGGTGCTGGTTTCCCTGGTAGCAAACATAATTACTCAATAAGAGACCAAGACGCTTTTGGACAACGTGTTCTGGATGGAAACAGTCAACAATCTGAATTAATTTCACGTTTCAAGAAAGAACAACGTAAAGAAGCATTAGATGATTTATTCGAATCTATGCTTGAAAACCCATTATCAGACAATATCTTAGATAATTGTATATAAAAAATGAATTAATGCATTTATATTAAATATTTAAATTATTATTACTTAATATAAATGTCAAACCAAAATGTAAAGACTCCATCGTTTGTTGATATAAATAACAATACATATAAGCCAATATCAATTGAACATAGATATGGATTATCTGTTGCCTCATTATGTAATGATTTAAAGTGTTTTCAATCAAAGAATATTATAGATAATGACATAGTTATATTACAATTAGACCCCATGTCTATGTCGTATAATACGTTTAGGTCATTTTTCTATTCTAATGGAAGCAATGCGTTTAACATAAATCCGGCTAAAAAGTCTTGTTACCAGATATCATTGAACCAGCAAACATTTTCAGACAGCGACGGTACACATACATTCGATTTATTAGACCATATATTATGTGCTTACGAGAATAAATCTAAGATTTCAAGGAATCTAATACCTTCAAAGGACATGATAAAACTTACAAAGGAGATAAATGAATATAAATCATTATTTGATATATGTGGATGTGTTTCATCACTTAAATGGACAGATATTATAGATATATTAACTATAAATGGATTGTTGTCTACATTTGACGAAAGTATATGTTTAAAAATCACTGTTAATTATATTAACGAGAAATTATTTAATGAGCCGGTAATAATAGATTTCCAGTATTTACTTAATGATATATACGAAGACAGTATAATGTATCGTAATTTATCGTTTACATATAAATTAGATAATGCAATGTTTGCAAACGGAACATATCGAATTACCCGATCAGGAACATACATGCTTACTGAAAATATAATTTTCAATCCAAATAAATATGACAATAATCAACCAAGAGCAGATCAAGCAAAGGCGTATCCGGTAGAAAATGGATATGTATTAGGTTTTTTTGCTGCTATTACTGTTGAAACTGAAAATGTTATTATTGATTTGAATGGATTTTCGATTCAGTTACATAATATGTTCAATTTACGACAACGGTTTTGTGCACTAATTGAATTAGCCAGTTCACCATTCATACCCAAGCAAGGTCCAGCTAATTTTGGATCTTCGATAACAGCCGGCACCAATGTTATTATAAAAAATGGAACTTTGGGACAGGTGTCGCATCACGGAATTCATGGAAATGGGTGTAAAAATGTTCATATAGAAAATATCGAATTTAAAGATTTTGAGGTTGCCGCAGTATCTATTAATGGTGGTGTGAATATCACTGTAAATAATTGTCGTGTATTACACGTTAATCAAAATATTGAGACGTTGTCCACGTATTCACACGCAAAATTTGGTTTACCTAAATTAATAGCAATAAATGAGAAATCAGATAAAGAATTGTTTTTACATACGCATTATGGTGATATTTCTCTACTCCAAATACAAGAAGACTTAGAGAATGCCATAACTAAATTTGAAGGTTATACTGAAATGAATCTTCCTACAACGGATAGCATATTCCATAATAAAACTGGACTATACGATGGTAATGTTTATGGAATGGTGTTTAATTCAATAGGTGTCGTGATTGGCGATTTTAAACCAATGCGCGATAATAAAACAATTGGTAACCAAAATATTAAAATCAAGAATACAACTATTGAAAATATTATTTCAGACGCAACTGAAGTAGCTTCTTTGTTTAACAAATGGAGTCCGCCAACGTCAAGTGGTTATGGAGGAGCGTTTGGAGGACCTGCCGGAGACGTTTTTGATTTTTTAAATAATATAGATGATAATGGGTTCTATAAAGGAACCATTGTTGGAAATCTCCAAATGGCTATATGTAATTATGGTAGTGACGCAACAAAAGGAACGGCAAATATACCTGAGAAGTTGTGTAAGGAATGGATTTCTAAAAAAAAAAATATTATGGATTATATAGAACTTGATCAATTTGATACAAATAAGTTATATACTGTAAATAGAGACAAAGATTCTATGAATCATTCCATGAAAGGTAATATTGGATTATTCATTTCTCAAGGAGAGAAGGTGCTTATAAAGAATGTGCGTATATGTAACGTAGAAAATAAAAGCGTTAGTGATGCAAGAACATTATCGACAGAAGCATATGGTATTGCTATTGTAGGTAGTGAAAATGTAAAAATATCAGACGATACTGTTATAAAAGATATAAATACTTCATTTGGAGAAGGATATTATATTAAATACATTAACATGTAATCCATAAAATTTAATCCATATATAAATATGGAATAATTATTATATATAATAGTATTAAATATGCTTTACATTGCTCATAGGGGATACACTGAAAATTATCCAGATAATTCCATACATGCTTTTAAGGAAGCCATTTATCACGGTTTTCAAATGATTGAAATGGATATTCAATTATGTAAAACTCGCGAAATAGTTATTTATCACGATGTTTCCATTGATAACAAGTATATTTGCAACATGACCTATGAGGAATTGAAACCATATAACATTGTAACATTAGTTGATTTTTATAAAGAGATTGATTGTTCGGTAAACAGTATTTATTTAGATTTGAAGGGTGGTACAGATCTAATTGAATCATTGATAGGTTTTTTTCTTAGAGAGAAAATAGATACATCGAATATTTATATAGCCAGTTTCAACTTCAAACATTTATTTTTACTCTCCTTTTACCAAAATAATTTGAACAGACTCGACTATAAAATAGGGGCTATTACCAGTAACGTATTTGATCGCCACATGTGTGATGATTTATTCAATACGCTGAATTTCATTTGTATAGAGTGGAGTATGCTTGATACTGAAATGATCTCTTGGTGTCGAAAAAAAAATATAAAGGTTTTCACTTATACTTGCAATAGCAGAGATTCGTATGAATGTATTATGAATTATGACGTAGATGGTATTGTAAGTGACATATTATTACCACCATTGAATCTATGAATGAAAATCGTATGTATCATTGTGATAATATATACGATTTAGTAACTTGATACTACTAATTAAATTTAACTATAATTTCTACATCCTCTTTTTTGATGCTTTTCACTGCCGAAATGCTAAGCTCTTCGCGTTTTTTACGTGTTTTATTTGAACCGATTACTTCCTTATTCTTGGCTGTACTATTGCGATGATTCATATCAGCTTCAATCTGGTCATAATTATCTTCAATATATTTGACGACATCGTTTTCCAAAGCCCATCTAAAGAAATTTAATTGTCCGATTGTAGTCTGAATAGAGGTATTATCTTTATAGGGAATCGTGATTCTATCCCATCGACAAAACGGGTCAAAACGTTTTTTACTATATGCTTTTAATTTCAATTTATAGTCAAAATACACTTTGAATCTTATTTTATCATCATTCTTTTCAATATTATATACAGTATAATTCTTTTTAGCGTAGTTGGTTGCAAACCAATCGACAATGCGCAGTGATATTTTAGATTCACCGTTAATAATCTGCAACATATGTTGTAGCTTGTTATCATCGTCATAAAACTGAAGTAAATTATTCAATAACAACTCATTTTGCGTTGTATAACTTTTAGACATCTTAATAAATAAGTATCTTAATTTTTAAGTTGTTTTATTCTCTTGAATTAATTATTCGATATTGTTATACACGGTATATATTATTTAATATAAATAATAAAAGTATAGCGTATTATATAATTAATGGGTTCAGAAATTTATTTTAACGATTCAAATATGGACTATATAGAATCCAATATTTTAGGACATGAATTTATACATGATTTCTCTATTGGAATTGTAGATCGTCTCGAAAAGCTCAATATGCGTATTAAAAAACTGAACAAAACTATAAAGTCGTCATTTGAACGACATATCAGTGCAGAATCCGCAGGAGGTGGTAGAGAGAACGATATAAATTTACATACGTTGTTCGAAATAGATGATAATATTATACATATATGTACTGATATTATACGTATTTTAATAAATGAGAAAATCATACATGTAAACAAGGATAAGGTAAGAAAAGAGATATCTTTGTCCAAAGATGATATTATATTATTAAATGAGTTATTGTCAAGTATTCAAGGATTTAGGTCTGAATTAATTGAACTTATTGATAATTTCACAGAGTCATCCACAATAGATACACAATTCGAATCGTATCAATCTAAATTTGATACATTAATTCAGCCACTTGATGATAAGCATACTGATTATATATTTGGTAAATTATTAACGAATGTGGACGAATCAATCGAAATTCCCGAGTTAAACGTATCGTATGATCGGTCATTTAATGCACAAATGGAATACGAAAATGTATTTATTGGAAAAGGTCGCCGTAACAAATTACAAACAAGAGAATTAATGCGAATCAAAAATCAAGTAAGCAGTTTTATTCACATATTAGATGCTCATAATTTTGGACCTACGAGTAATTATAATTCTGATAAAATCTCCGATTTTTTTCATAATAACGCAGGAAAAGTAAACTCATTCAGACACGCAGACAAGGTAAATAAGAATTTATTTACATATATGTCAAGCGATGATTTAATTTCCAAGAGAAATATGTTTATGCGTATTTACAATAAAGCCCGCATTCAGAAAATACTTGTTCATTTTAATTTATTAAAATCTGTGCGGAAAAGTGGCAATTTTGGTATAGAAAATATTTCAGATAATATTCATAATGAAGAATATATACAAGTAGAAAATATACAACTTATTGTTAAAAGAGAATCCAAACACGAAGGAGATAATGAAATTGTATATGATAATGTAGCAGGTCACTTAATGGATACTTTAATTATGAATGACAATACGTTTATAGATATATTAAGTAAAGATGAATCACAAAAATATGAAAATATATCTCATGCGTCGTTGTTATTTTTAAATTATTACTATGATGCGTTTATTCAACCAATAGATAATGAATGGGACCATAGACTTGCGCATTGTGCAATGTTAGATACTTGTATAATGGAACATAAGATGAAACTATTTGGCTATATTACAGATAATAAAAGTATGGCAGGTGGATTAAGAAAACCAAATATCGATATGATGCGTCATTTTGAAAAAGGTGAAAGAGTATTTACCAAAGATTCCTTACTTGAATCTAACATATCTATAGCAAATAGTAGTATCCAAGAAGAAGACGACATGGAAACAAGTTCACCTTCTTATGAAATACATCATGAAAATATTTGTTATGCCTTTTATGCGTGTATACAAAAAAATAAGAACGATACAGTTGCTAAGTTGTATGATCTATATAGCAAATTATATTTCATTTATTATGATTTGATGAAAGATAAGATGCATCCTATGGATATAATAAATTCAAAACAAATTGAATTTTTATTAAAACTGGGGTTCATAAACGAATTTAAACAGAATGATTACATTCTCTCTACTATGGAATGTGTACCTCTATATTCGAATACTCCATTTAAAGCAACAAAGAATAAAATGACCGGAGGATCAAGAAGAATATTATCTCGAAATCGAGATATATCTCTACGTGAACTGCGTGTTATTAAGAGAAGTGAGGCGGTGGAATTAGTTGAAATGTCCAAGATTATCGAAGAAAAGAAACGATTACGTAAAGAACTAAGGAAACATGTAGAGCCTGACACCGTAGATAAAGATTCAACTGTCGCGACAACGGTTGAGTCAGTAGTAGATGAAGTAGGAGAAATAGGTATAGATGAAATGAAAACGGGTCTTAGTGAACAATTTGACGTCCAATTCGAAGATAAGGACAATGAAGTTTTTAAATTGATGTTTGACAGTAATGAATACGCACGTATTTTAAATAAAAGAAGAGAATTAACTCAGTTGATCGAAGAAACACAAAAACAGACTGAATACTTGGTTACTGATTTATTCTTGAGAAATGCGAGTGGAGAGAAGTATCTTCAAATAAAACAAATTTTCTATTCATGTAAGGATAAATACACGACTATGAAATCGATCGCATCCTTGTCCGAAATTGTAGATGAATTATTAAGCGTCGATGAACACATTAACTATATTAATACAGAAACACCTATTCCATATTTAAAACCACTATCTACCTATATAGAGAAGGCTGTATTACCGGAAGGAGATATCGCTACGAGTGAGGAATCTATTGTCGATGTTAAAATGACAATGATGCATAGTATGTCTGATGTATTTGTGTATGTTGGTAATATATTATCGCGTATAGACATGTTAGGAGATGTATATAAAACAAAAATTCATGATATGGAACATGAATTGGAAACATTCGGAAAACATATTATTTTTGATTCCATGTTCGAGCTTTTCAATTCGGTTACCAAATCAAAGGGACGTGTATTGGACTTGGAAGACAGACAAACCATAAATCATGTGGCTCAAATGATTTCCAGAATAGCTCTAAAATACGCAGTTGGTAGAGAGGGACATAAATCTATGAAAATGACAAAGGATGAATTAATTGCGTATATTTCGAGCGAAACGAGCGATAGCCCATTGAATAGGTTTAATAACGATTTTTTGAAACTTCAGTTAAACATACTTTCAGTATGGGGACTATATTCGGAAGTGAATTTGTTAAGTGAATTTGACGATAAATCTACCGTGCTTTTTCCGGACTTTGTTCTGGAAAAGGTTCCTAATTATAATAACGAGAACTATGATACGAATATATTGAATGGTTTTTTGAACATTATTACATCAAATGAAGAGTATAGCAGTAAACGAATTTATAATGAACTGTTACAAAAAATAGTAGAACATCCTAAAATGTTGGATTCTAAATTTGTGATTAATAATTCAGCGGATTTAATAAACGCAAAACTACTACAATCGGCGGATAGCGACGAAGACGCGATAAAGATCAACTATCTAAAAAGTAAATACTTTTGCCCATTAAGTTCGGTCATCGACGCGCAGTCAACATGTAATTTAAATATGGCAATAAATCGCGACGGCGCTGAATTTGGTTCATTTCATGTGAAACTATTAAACAGTAATAAGACTCGTAAATACGAGGTAAAATCAAAATATAATGATGAATTGTATAAAACGAAGAGTGACGCTCATTATCTATACTCTGAAAATGAAATAACCTTGCAAAAAGAAGATATTCACATACATTCAACTTTTAACACATACTTGTATAATTTTAAACACGCCGAAGATGACGATGATACACATGAGAAAATGTTAAATAGTATGAAAGGCGCCGAATTATCAGCGCGAAATGTATATAAGTTACTGATTAGTAAAATAACGAATTTGGTTTGTTATCATTACGATGAGAAAAAATTCATATTGAATGATGTATGGAATACCCTTGAATTAACATATTATCAAGATATTCTTCGATTGAGTATGATTAAAAGCGTGGGGGATATATTCCAAGAATTAAACACAGTTACCAAATCTGGAGGATATACCGATGTTAAGAAGGTCAATAATACGAAGATATATAACGCAAAGTCTTTACATGATTCTAAGTATGATGAATTAGATAACTCTAAAAAGGTATTAAAATACAGTGCTTCGGGCGATGCTTTACGAATTGGAGCGATGGGCGATAGACCTTCAGGTACGAGGTTGGCTTTTATTCTTTTGAACGCAACAGCCGAAAGCGAAGTGAATGAATTATCTTTAGGCGGTTTTGTTTCACCTATGGTTGGTTTACCGGTAGAACAGATAGAAGATGGTAAGGTAGTAACAAAAACCATACGTCATGTAGAGCCTCGAAATACATTATTAATTGGTAGGAATATAGACGAATTATCTGGTTTAGTGTCAGGTGCGAGTGGAGGCAATAGAAAGAATACAGTAAATATAATTCATAAAAATCGTAAAACACGTAAGAAACGTAATTTATGATTCAGATTTTATTAGAACCAATTGTTTTGTAAAGGCGAAGTGTTCTTTATTGATTCTTCTACGCTGTAAATTGCATTTTAAGCAACTAATTACCACATTATCTATGTCATGTCCTATAAAATTATTAATACGATCCAATGTCCATTGAGTCATTTGACGTGTTTCGCGGTAATCAATTACAACATTGTCTTTACAGTAGCAACATTGTAGTTTACTTTCTACGAGTTTTTCTATTACATATTCCATTGTGACCATGTTTGTTCTATTTAATCGTTCTTTCTTAATATCCTGTTGAATATAGCCTTGTATTTTACGATGAATTATTTTGTATAAGTTTTTATAAGGTTCAGACTTTTTTATATTAATATCATCATCTAAATACATCACATTTATATTTGTTTTTTCCGTATTATGTTGTATATATGATAGTTTACATTCTTCATTAGTTTTTGTATCATTTCTTCTGACACTGGTCTTTTTAAATACATTTGTTAAAATTTTATTCTCTTCCATTGTTATTATATGTTAATAAAAAATGGATTAGAATTATAATATCATTATATTATATAATGGATAAAGAAGAATGCACTGAACTAAAAAATATACAATATCAAACAATGCTTTTAAGTGGTAATAAAATGAAAGAATCCGTTTATGAAAGTATGACCAATGATAGAATTGATTCTTTCCTCCAAAAAGAAAAAGAAATGAACCTACATGAATCATGGAATAAATTGGATAGAACTCTTAAGAATAAGAAGCTTCTTCTATACAGTGAAAAATATATAGAGGCGGAAGATACGGAAGATATGACAGTTGAACAACTGTATTCTTTTTTGAAAGGGTGTTTGGATAAAAAACGTTTATTGAGTAATAAAGAAGTGGATTATTGTAAAGTGGAGCAATCTATCTTGGTTATTCCATCATTGCGATATAAAAACAATCGGTTTGGTCTGGAAAGATGCGATAAGCGAGTATCGACACTTAAATCATTGACGCCTATAAAATCGGGTTCTATTAAGAAATAATAAGTGTAAAAAATTGAATTAAATAAAATATTATATATTCTATTTAAAAAAATGACAAGCAACGTGATTACATTAAATAGCATTGCCGGATTTATTATATCTAATAAAGATTCTGTGGTTCTTGGAAAGAATGATATATTTGATATGATAGAGGCATGTGGGGAACTGATTAGCGATTATATTCACAATGAACCATTATCATTTAGTCGTCCAGATTTTCATGATACTTTAAAACAAGCATGTTTTGAATTATTAACATTTCAGTTGAATAATGTAAATGTCGTAAATATGACAGACCAATTAGATAAAATTATTGAGCGCGCACATAAGATTCATTTTACAAGAATTAATCCACTA